>Ga0256827_10000200_pt1 | contig 35206 bp, 20 predicted proteins | sample CV84metaG_FD_185977 | JGI IMG/M metagenome (GOLD analysis project Ga0256827, IMG submission 185977) | Hydrothermal vent microbial communities from East Pacific Rise, Pacific Ocean - CV84 | ecosystem: Environmental > Aquatic > Marine > Hydrothermal vents | place: Pacific Ocean: East Pacific Rise...
TACCACTGTCTTTATGCTCAGTGCATTCCAAAATTACTTGACCTCTTGCTTCTTTATTCTTCTTTGCCATCTTTAAATCTCCTTATAAATTTAGGGCTGCAAAAATAGAAACAATTTTAATACTTACCAATATTTTTTTCGTTTTTTTTCAGTATATTATTAAAATCGCTATTTTATTGAAATTGCAGCTGTTATATTTCCTCTGTTTCTACTATCTTAGCAATGATGTCTGAATATTGAATAAGTAAATATTTATTACCTTCAAATTCTGTTTCAGTTCCCGAGTATTCTTTGTATAATACACTTTCTCCAACTGAGATTTCTGCATTTTCTATTGCACTAATTGCAATTACCTTTGCTATATTATCTTTCTCTTTTGCTGAATCTGGTATTATTATTCCACTTGCTGTCTGTGAAGCAGATTCTTTTTCCTTTAATTCTAATAATACGTTCTGGTTAACTGGTTGTAATTCTTTCATGACTCCTTTGATTTTATATTTTGTGTTTATTATTTTATATTTAGTAACTCATTAATTCTTTTCTTGTCAAAGCCAACTATCATTTCTCCGTTAATATCTGTTTGAGGAACACCTTGCTGTCCACTTCTTGCAACCATTGCTTTAGCTGCTTCTTCATTCTGAGAAATGTCAATGTCGTTATACATTATTCTATTAGTTCTAAGATGTGTTTTAAGAGTATTACACCAAGAGCATGTTGGAGTAGAATATACTGTAACTCTTTTTTGTGGCTTTCCTTCAGCTTTCATCTCAGCTCTAAATAAGCTTTCCTCTATTAAGTTTTTATAGAAATCAGAAGTTTGACATCCTTTTATTACATTCTTAAGTTCTTTTGCTTCATTAAATTCCATTAATGTAGGAACAGACTTAATATCGTAATTTGGATGTATATCCTTTGCCACTCTTACGTCAGCCACAAAAATACTTGTATTTTCAATACCTTTTATAGCTTCCGATAAATTATTTAATGCACAATCACTTTGTACACTACTTTTTTTATAAAGTAAGCACCAAACTTTCTTCCCCTTTTCTAGTTGGATGTCTAATTCTTTCTTTGATTTAATACTTATCATCTCCATAATAGTTTGTATTTGACGATGCGTATTACATAAAAAGTATGCCATTTTTTTTAACTATTTGTATTAATGTAAAATATGTTATAAAGCATAAATATTCAGCTATATATGAAGGTTTAACTACTATGTCAAGATGTCAGAATGTATCTCTAATGTTTTAATGAGATTACTTAATTATACAATTTATTATGAGCTCCATGAATATGACAATAATGCTAAATTTGGGCTAAAGCCCACAAAATATGGAATCATTAGGCAGGGCATTAATGCCCTGCCTAATAAATGCAATGACAATATGGGCTTTAGCCCAAACATAAAAATATATAACCATTTTTTATTTTCAGGTGTTTTAGAGTGAATTTACTAATCACTATTAAAGAATTTTTCTTTCTCGTTTTAATATTTTATTATCTTTGCCGCACAATTACAAATAGTGGATAAATTTGATTGCTTGCAACCACTGGAAAAAATGCTAAACACAATGTTCCACCCAAGCAATACAATATATTTCACTACTAAATTTTAATAATTCAAAATTAGATTTTAATATGGGATATTTATTTACATCCGAGTCAGTGTCAGAGGGGCATCCTGATAAGGTTTCCGATCAAATTTCAGATGCAATTCTGGATAATTTCTTGGCTTATGATGCCAATTCAAAAGTAGCTATTGAAACACTTGTTACTACAGGTCAAGTTGTGTTAGCTGGTGAAGTTCACTCTAATACTTATGTTGATGTGCAGCATGTTGCGCGTGAGGTTATCAATAAAATTGGATATACCAAAAGCGAATATATGTTTGATGGTAATTCTTGTGGAGTGCTTTCTGCTATTCATGAGCAGTCAGGTGATATTCGTCAAGGAGTAGAGCGTGAAGATAAGTACGAACAAGGAGCTGGTGACCAAGGAATGATGTTTGGTTACGCAAGTAATGAGACTGAGAATTATATGCCTCTTTCATTGGAGTTATCTCATCTATTAGTTTATGAAATGGCAGAGGTTCGTAGAGAAGGAAAAGAGATGACTTATCTACGTCCAGATTCAAAATCACAAGTAACTATTCAATATGGTGATGATGGAAAGCCAAAGCTAATTAATACTATTGTTGTTTCTACTCAGCATGACGATTTTGATGACGATGAGCCAATGTTAGCTAAGATTAAGGAAGATGTTATCAATATACTTGTTCCTAGGGTTAAAGCGTTATTGCCAGCACATATTCAGGCTATGTTTACTGATGATATTATTTACCATGTTAATCCAACAGGTAAATTTGTAATTGGTGGCCCTCATGGAGATACTGGTCTTACAGGTCGTAAAATTATTGTTGATACTTATGGTGGTAAGGGTGCTCACGGTGGAGGAGCTTTTTCTGGAAAAGATCCATCAAAGGTTGACCGTTCTGCTGCTTATGCTTCTCGTCATATTGCTAAGAACTTGGTTGCTGCAGGAGTTGCTGATGAGATTTTAGTTCAGGTTTCTTATGCAATTGGTGTTGCTCGTCCTATGGGTATTTTTGTTGATACTTATGGTACAGCTAAAGTTGATAAAACAGATAAAGAAATAGCTGATATTATTGATAGTGTATTTGATTTACGTCCTGCTGCTATTGAAGATAGATTAAAGCTTCGTAACCCTATTTATTCTGAGTCGGCTTCTTATGGTCATATGGGAAGAACACCTCGTACTATTACTAAAACATTTAGTAGTGAGTATTTAGGTGATAGAGAAATTGAAGTTGAATTATTTACTTGGGAGAAATTAGATTTTGTTGATAAAGTAAAATCTGCTTTTAGCTTGTAATAAAAATTATATAGACATAAAAAAAGCCTGCATTGCAGGCTTTTTTTATGTCTAAAATAGTTCAGTATTTTATTTTTGAACTATAAGCTTTTTAGAAACATATTTCTTACCGTCAACAATAAGGCGATAAAAATATACACCATTATTTAAGTTGGAAATATCAATTCTTGTTTTTCCATTCAAATCTTGAATGTTTTGAACCTTAACAACACTTCCAATAACATTTATTACTTCTACTCTTGCAGTATTAGCTTCGCTAAAATTATAATCTAAGTAGAAAGCATCTTTTACAGGGTTTGGATATGCATTTGAAAGAATGATTTTAGGTTTATTAGATTCTATTCCAACACTACTGCCAGCTATAAAATTTACTATTACAGCAGCAGAGTCATTATCATCATGTGTGTTGAAAAATGTGTACATAATTGTGCTTTTGCCTGGGTTTCCTTTAGATTTATAATCTCCGGTAAAGGATTTATTTGTGTCAGAGGGATTTAATGTTAAAGCAGTAGGCGATTCATAATAAGTAGGGTCATAACAGCTTGTCCAATCACAAAAGCTGTTATTACTTCCTGATACAGTATTAATTTCTGTTTTTTTAGCTTTAATATCAATTGCTGCATTACCTATGTTGGTAATATATATGTTTAAAGCATAAGATACTGTGTTATTAGTACTTGTAATTGTAATTGTGTCACCATTATTTAAACTTCCTCCAGAATATGATAATGTCAAATTTTGACTAAAAGCAGTAATTGTTAGGAAGCTAATAATACTTAATAGTGTAAATGTTTTTTTCATGCGTTGTAAATTTAATAATAGTTGTAAATTTTAAGCTGTCATTCTAATGATTTTACTAGTTCTGAATTTTTTAATTCAGAATAATGTAGCAAAAGTAGTTAAATTACTTTTATTAGACATCAATTCATATTATTAAGTTGCATAAAAATTGTTAAAAAAAAGAGGCTGTTTCATTTTAAACAGCCTCTTTAATACATTATCAATTATGTTAAGAATTAGTTAACCTGAATAGGTTTTACATAATATTTCTCGCCAATTTGAACTTTAACAAAATAGATACCTTTAACTAAGTTAGAAACGTCCATAGTAACTTTTTGAGTTCCAATTAAAGAACCATAATTATTACTTGAAAGCACTTGACCTAGGTTGTTCATAATACTGATTTCAACATTTTCATTAGTTTGATTATTTAATTCAATGTTTACATTGTCAGTAGCAGGATTAGGATAAATATTAGTAATGATACTAGCTCTTTCAGCTTCGTCCATACCAACAGTTACTGAAGAAAATACAGCTTGGATAACTTCTTTAGTAGTAACATCTTGAACCCATACAACAGCAATTAAATCATCAAATTCTTCAACAGAATTTTCAGTTGCATTATCAATTGGATCTTTTGCATTATTAGGGAGACGATAATTACCATTAAAAGCATAATCATTATGCTTAGATACAGCATTACCACTAGTGAAATTAGCTAAAGTAGTACCATTAGCATCTGGTAACATCTTTTTCATTACCCAATGGAATTCAGTTTCACCGTTAGAACCTACATTTCCTGTAGTTTTCTTTTCAACTATTGCAACAAATAATTTTAAGTTTCCATTAATATCAGCAGCAGGAGTCATGGTTGTATTAACAGAAACATATTTTCCACTAACACTATAAGTCATATCAGCAGTCATTTCAAGATAGCAAACATTGTAATAAGCATCCATTAAGTCACCTTTAGTTACACTACCTGAGTTGCCGTCAAAACCACCATCAATATATTGATGAGGAACACTAGTAACGCCATAGTATGTTCTTCTATCACCACCTTCACTAGTATAATAAGAATCACCATCACCTGGCCAACTCATTTGATATTTTACACATACCCACATATTTGGATTTGCGTCAAATATTTCTTTCAAGTTTTTATTACCATTAACACAAGGACCACAAGTTGAACTTGTAAATGTTTCAAAAAGAGGATTTCTTTGAACAGAACTAGCAATTATCTCAACTGTAGAAGTAACAGTGTCTGATAATAAGTTTGCATTAGAACCATTTAAGTTACCAATCCAAGTCTTAATTGTATAGATACCTGTAGCAGTTGGAGTCCAAGTTGTAGGATGACTAAAGTTATCTGAATTATAAATATTAACTGCATTAGTAGGAGTAATAGTAGAAGTTACAGCTGCACCGCCATTAATTGAGTAACTTAATTCGTAAGAAGTAAGTGATGTTAACCCTTGGTTTACCATGCTGCCAGAAATAACAAATGGAGCTAAATTTTTACCAATTTTAGTTGGTAATATTACACTTGTTGCTTTTGCAGCAAATTGATTTGACATAACCATAATATTATCAATTGATAATACATACATGTCAGTTGAATTATTAATAAAAGCAATATATACAGATTGACCAACATAAGGAGTCATATCAATAGTATGACCAGTCCAATCTGCTTGCTCTGCAGGTACAGTAAGTAAAGTAGTAGTAAAAGATGCCATTGCAGAATCAGTAGTAGAAAGTTTTACTACATATCCATCAGCATAAGAAGCAGCCCAAGCCATAGCCTCCCAAGCCAAATAATCTCCAGTAACTGGAGTTATTTTTGGAGTAATCATCCAATCATCAGATGTAGCAGCAGGAACATAATATGATGTACTAATAGCCATACTATCACCAGCTGCTCTTTTCATACTAGCCCAAGGAGTGCCAACAGGCCAAGTTCCTGGGTATTTTGCTGTATGACCATCATTGTCGATGTATCGCATATTCGATGGCATACCATTGTTGAAGTTTTCAGAATAAGTCTGAGCACTCATTGTAATGAATGCAAAAGCCATTACAAATAATAAAGTAAATTTTTTCATGTGTGATTTGTTTAGTTAAATAAATGATTTAAGTCGCAAAGATAGAAAAAATATGAAATATAGCTTTGATTATGTTATTTTATTTGAATAATAATTGAATCTATGATACATATTAGTTATTGCAAAATTGTAATTCAAGTTTAGTTTGTGGCACATAATATGTATATACACTACTTTCCCAATAAAATAATATCAAAATATTTGAATTATTTTATGTTTTATTAGCAAATATGTTACTTTTGCAGAAATACATAATACACACATTATTTAACATTTAATATAAGAAAGCATGATGAGAAAGCTTAAAATAGTTTTTATGGTAGCTATTGTTACTTTTTTAGTTTCATTTACGGCAGATAATAAAAGGACATTACCAGTAGAAAATGTAAAATCACTTGAAGGAAAGATAGTAAGTACTTCAACTTTTCAAAATGATGGTAATCCAATGATAATAAGTTTCTGGGCAACTTGGTGTAAGCCTTGTGTTCACGAGCTTAATACTATTGCTGAGGTCTATGACGATTGGCAAGAAGAAACAGGTGTTAAGTTAATTGCAATTTCTGTAGATAATTCTCGTACTTCTGGTGGAGTAATGCCAATGGTAAATGGAAAGGATTGGGATTATGAAGTATACCTAGATGAAAATGGTGATTTTAAGAGAGCAATGGGTGTAAATGTTGTTCCTCATACATTCTTAGTTGATGGTAAAGGCAATGTTGTTTGGCAGCATACTTCTTTTACTGAAGGTTCTGAACTTGAATTAATAGAATTAGTTAGAAGACTTAAAAATGGTGAAGATATTACCAAGGACTAAGTTTAAAGGCTAAAATAGAAAGTAAAAAAGCTAAAAGATGAGAAAATTTATTTTTATAATTATTGCATTTAGTTTAATTCAATTCTATAGCAATAAGGCTTATTCTCAAACTCTTGGAGGAGGAGAAGTGCATGGGAGTTTTCAGGCTGATGCTCAGTATTATAATCAAGATACAACAATAGGCGCTGATAAGATTCCAGAAGCAGTGGCAGTTAATGCATTTATGGAAATGCGTTATACTAATAAGAATTTTGAAGCAGGAATGCGGTATGAATTATTTATGCCACAAATGCAGGGATACGATTCTCGCTGGAAAGGAAATGGATTTGGATATAGATACCTAAGATATAAAAACGAAAGAGTAGATGTTACTGCCGGTAATTTTTATGAGCAATTTGGTTCAGGAATGATTCTACGTTCTTACCAAGAGTGGAATTTGGGTTTTGATAATTCGTTGGATGGTGTAAGAGTAAAATATAAAATGAAAGCACTTACTGTTACTGGTTTAGTGGCGAAACAAAGATATTATTGGGATCTAGGACCTGGCTTGATAAGAGGTGTCGATGGGCAATTAGCTGTTAATGATTTATTTAAAGGTATGGAAAATTCAAAAACAAGACTTTTTCTTGGATATAGCTTTGTTAGTCGTTATCAAGCGGATTTAGACCCTTTATTTAAATTGCCGGAGAATGTCGCTGCACAAGCAGCTAGACTTGAGCTTTTTAGAGGTCGTTTTCATTATAAATTGGAAGTTGGTTGGAAAATTAATGACCCTAATGCTTCTAATAATATGATATATAAAGAAGGTAATGCTTTAATTACTGAATTTGGTTATTCCCAAAAGGGTTTTGGTTTTACTCTTCAAGCAGAAAGAGTGGATAATATGGATTTTAGATCAAATAGAGCATCAGCGGGTTTTGATTTACCTGTGGGTTATATTCCGGCAATGACTCGCCAACATGCATATAGTTTAGCAGCTATGTATCCTTATGCTTCTCAGGCTAATAGCCAAATGGGTTTGCAGGCTACGATTATTTATAAAATAAAGAAAAAGACTGCTTTAGGGGGAAAATATGGTACTAGTATTAATGTTAATTATTCTATTGCTAATTCTATTTATAAAGAAAAAGTTAATGATACTATTCCCATTGATATGCCAGGTACTTTAGGTTATGAATCTCAATTTTTTAAATTGGGAGATGATTTATATTATTCAGATTTTAATATTAAAGTTCAAAGGAAATTAAGTAGAAAATGGAATGTTTCTGTTATGTATATGAATGTATTCTATAATATGTATATCAATGAAGGACATGCAGCACCTAATGTAAGAGCAAATATATTTATAGGTGATTTCTGGTGGAAATTTAAACCATATAACTCATTGCATCTTGAATTACAAGCATTGGCAACAAAACAAGATGAAGGAAATTGGACTTCTGCAATGTTAGAGTATAATAATAGAGGATTCTTTGCTGCTGCTATTATGCTATTTAATCAAGGTCAAGCAGGACATAGTAATTCTAATATTTATCCTTTTATTACTACAGGTTTTACTCGTAAAGCAACTCGAATATCTGTTTCCTATGGTAAACAACGCGAAGGAATAGTATGTGTGGGTGGAGTATGTAGAGCTGTTCCTGCATCAAATGGCTTTGCTCTTTCTATTAATAGTAGTTTTTAACTTTTTAATTTGGAAATAATGAACAAGAAAAGAATATATTTAGTTTTTGGTGTATTTGTAGCTGTAATGTTGGCTATAACAGCTTGTGATAAAGTTGAGCCACCATATATGGAAGATAATGGAGGAGGAGTAATTGCTGATACTGTAAGAAAGGTTCTTTTGGAAGATTTTACTGCTCATGAATGCAAGAATTGTCCTTCTGCTCATAAGACAATTGAAGATTTACAAAAGCTTTATGGTAATAGACTAATAGTGATAGCTGAACATGTAGGCTATTATGCTGAACCGAGTACTGCACCTTTCGATTATGATTTTAGAACTACAGCAGGAACAGAAATCGATGCCTTTTTTGGAGCTTCAGCTGCGGGCTTGCCAAAAGGAGTTGTTAATAGAAAAAAGATAAATGGTAGTTATATTATAGATAAAGGAGAATTTGGGACAGCAATAAGTCTTGTCCTTGATTATATGCCTTCATTACCTGATATTTATATTAAGTTAACGGCATCTTATAATAGTACTGATAGTACAATTGGAGTGGATGTAAATCTTACAGCTTTAAAGAATTTATCAGCGGGAAAGTATAATTTATCAGTTTTTGTTACTGAGAGTAAAATTATAGAAGCTCAGACCGATGGACCTGATGAAATACTTGATTATGAACATAATCATGTATTAAGAGGAGCAATTAATACTACTTGGGGTGAAGAATTTACTGATGGTGCTATTACAAATGGTCAAACATTTAACAAATCATATTCTAATTATAAAATAGGAAAAGATTGGAATCCTGATAATATTCATATAGTTGCATTTGCTTATTATGCTGATGGTCCTAATAAGAATGTTGTAATACAAGTTGAACAGGTAGATTTGAAGTAGTTTCTCAGTCAGCAGTCTTCAGTCTTCAGTCAGCAGTTCTCAGTCTTCAGTCAGCAGTATTCAGTACTGCCAACTGAAGACTGAGAACTGAGAACTGAAGACTGAAGACTAAAAAAGCAGAGGAATAATTTATTAGCCTCTGCTTTTTTATTTACATCAATTCGTTGAAAAAAAATAATATTTCCTATAAACCATAAAGATTGAAGTATTATTTTTGTAGAAATTATTTATTATTATGTCAACAGCTCAATATAACGAAGATAGTGTAAAGTCATTAGATTGGAAGGATCATATTCGTCTTAGACCAGGGATGTATATTGGTAAATTAGGTGATGGTGCTTCTCCTGATGATGGAATTTATGTGCTAATAAAAGAGGTGCTAGATAATTCCATCGATGAGTTTATTATGGGAAATGGAAGGCAAGTAATAATTAATATTAATGGAAAAGAAGTAGAAGTACGAGATTATGGTAGAGGTATCCCATTGGGAGCTTTAAGAGATTGTGTATCTAAGATTAATACTGGTGCAAAATATGATTCAAAGGTTTTTAAAAAGACTGTAGGACTTAATGGAGTGGGTACAAAAGCAGTTAATGCATTATCTCAATCTTTTATAGCTCAAACGTTTAGAGAAGGAAAATCTAAAATAGTAGAATATCAATCGGGTATATTGATTAGAGAAGAAGACTTGGATACTCCTAATGAGAAAAATGGTACTCTTATTAAATTTATTCCTGAAGAGAATATTTTTACTGGATACAAATTCAGATTTGAATATATAGAAAAGCTTCTTTGGAACTATGCTTATTTGAATAGAAATCTTGCTTTATATTTAAATGATCAGAAAATTCAATCAAAAAATGGTTTATACGATTTATTGGAGCAGAATATTGATGATGGTATTATATACCCAATTGTTCATTTAGAGGATGTAGATTTTGAATTTGCATTTTCTCATGCTTCAAAGAAGTATGGTGAAGAGTACTATTCTTTTGTAAATGGACAGCATACAACACAGGGAGGAACTCATCAAGCTGCTTTTCGTGAGGCTATAGTTAGAACTGTTAGAGATTTCTTTAAGAAAGATTTTGATGCAAGTGATATAAGAACCTCAATAGTTGCAGCTTTTAGTATTAAAATCCAAGAACCAGTTTTTGAATCTCAAACAAAAACCAAATTGGGTTCTCAGCATATGGAACCTAATGGGCAAACTGTCAGGAACTATGTAATAGATATAGTAAAGCGTAATTTAGATAATTTTCTTCACAGAAATACAGAAGTAGCAGAAGCAATGCGTAGAAAGATATTGCAGTCTGAGAAGGAGAGAAAAGAAATGGCTGGAATTAAGAAATTAGCTCGTGATAGTGCTAAAAAGGCTAGCTTACATAATAAAAAATTGCGCGATTGTCGTATACATTATAATACAAATAAAGAACAAAGACTTGATTCTACATTGTTTATTACTGAGGGAGATTCCGCATCTGGATCCATAACTAAATCTAGAAATGTAAATACACAAGCTGTTTTTAGTTTAAAGGGTAAACCGTTGAATTCTTATGGTTTGGGTAAAAAAATAGTATATCAGAATGAGGAGTTTAACCTTTTGCAAACAGCTTTAAATATTGAAGAAGACTTAGATAATTTAAGGTATAATAATATTGTAATCGCAACTGATGCTGACACTGATGGCATGCATATTAGATTATTGTTGCTTACTTTTTTCTTGCAGTTTTATCCGGAATTAGTAAAAGCAGGTCATGTTTATATTCTTCAAACTCCATTATTTAGGGTAAGAAATAAGAAAAAGACTTTTTACTGCTATTCTGAGCAAGAGAGAATAGATGCTCTTGATGAAATAGGAGCTCAAGCAGAAATAACTAGATTTAAGGGTTTAGGAGAGATTTCTCCAGATGAATTTAAGTTTTTTATTGGTAAATCTATGAGGTTAGACCCCGTTATTCTAAATAAAGAGTCTAAAATAGAAAAGGTATTATCTTTTTATATGGGAAAAAATACTCCAGATCGACAAATATATATAATGGATAATCTTAGAAAGGAAGAAAGTACTTTAGCTTAGAATAAATTAATGCACTTTCTTTACTTTCGTATTATTGTTAATGAGCCTTTCTCTGTAGCTTCTCTAAAATAGGTTTTATAATCAATATGCCAGAAATAGACTCCATCAGGGGCGTCTCCACCATCCCAATCATTCTTATAATTATCTGAGCTGTATATTAGTGTTCCCCATCTGTTGAATATTTTTAGATTAGCAGATTCTAATCTTTCTATATTTTCAATTACAAAATAATCGTTATGTCCATCTCCATTTGGGGTAATGATATTAGGTACAATAATTTCATCTACGATTACGGTTGCTGTATAGTACACAGAATCAATACAACCTTTGTCAGTTGTAGCAATTAGCCATACAATAAACTTTCCGTTATCAGTGTATTCGTGACTAGCATCCTGTGTTGTTGCAGTATTATTATTACTTCCATTATCTCCAAAATTCCATAGCCAAGTATCTCCATTAGTTGAAGTATTGATGAAGTTGATTACAGGCATATCAATGGTAACAACAGAAGGGTCTAGATAAAAATTAGCAATAGGTTTAGGGAATGTTTTAATGAGATTAATTGCAGTAAATTCACTAGAACATCCACTAGCTGCTTTTGCTTGTAATGTAATGTCGTATATGCCTGCACTGAAAATATGAGTAGGGTCTTTAACTATTGAAGAGTCTCCATCTCCAAAATGCCATTTCCACTCTATAATATTTGGCGTTGTAAGATCTGTAAAACTAACTTCTAAAGGTTCGCATCCCGAGTATTTACTGGAAATAAAGCTGACATAAACCTTTGGGTTGACTTCCACATTAATAGTATCCCAAACTGATGGGCAGCCAGAAATATCTTTTACTTCAATAATAAACTCAGTTGTTTGACTAGGATTTGCCCAGGTGCTAGATAAGTTTGTATCAGTCAATTCAGAATTAGGATTCCAGTTTATTTCATAGGGTAGAATCCCATTAATAGGGTATACACTTAAAATAAGACTATCAGAACAAACCATAGTATCAGATTGATATTTTTCAAATTCTATTGGAGTATAATCAATCATTGGAATAGTTACAGTATCAACAGTACATGATGATGTTTCAAAAATCATATTCCACTCTTCTTGACCCTCTGTAATACCATCTGCTAAAGGAGTTAAGGTTAAATATCCTTCTAGCTGTCCTGCTGGAACAACAATGCTATCTGCAATATGCGGAAAGTCAACACCATTAGTTGCAGTTCCCCACATAGTATCTATTAATACAGCAAAATCCTGATTTAAAGTTCCTGGTAAAGTAACTTTTATTTCTGCACTATTGCAGCCTTCAATACCTTTTTGAATTGCACCTTGTATTGTATAGTTTGTAGATATTTGTACAGCATTAGTACTAAAACTACCTTCTTCAAGAAATACACCAGAGTCTAAAGCTCCATCTCCAGCATCGCCTATTGCTGCTTTAAAATGATAAGTAACACAAGGCGTAACAACTGTCCAAGCTTCAAGTACAACTGTCATTCCATCATACTGGATTGTAATTCCGTTGTCATTATTGAAATAATAAGTGGTATTTAATCCTTGGTTTACATTATTAATAGACACAGGATTGTTAGTGCCAGGTATCATTGCCATATTTAGATTATTATAAGTTCCTCCTGCAGGATTAGGTCCTGAAATAAAAAAACCAAATACATCATTAAAGCTACTGTTTACATATTCTTCATACTCTTCAGAACCAAATACATATCTAAAGCTAACAGTATCTGCAATGGGGATAAAATCAAATTCAAAAACTGCAGCATCATTTATTGTTGTAGTAACTAAGCTAGCAAGTTGAGGGTCTGAACCTCCAGAATTATTTGTAGATTTACCAGTAGAATTATTAGGTCCAATTGCATTTAAAGCACTTCCAGTAGTCATTATCACTCCAGATTGAAGTCCTACATTAGTAGTTGCGCCATTATAAAATTTGCCAATGGCTTGAACATCACCAGTAAATGTAATATTGCTTACAGTTACTCCATTTCCAATTAGTACTTGTTGAATTAGTTGAGTGGGTGTTAAGCTTTGTGATACTTGTAACTGAGCATTCAGTACAATATTACTTAGCATAATTATTATAATTAAGTATTTTTTCATAAATATAGTTCTAAACTATAGTTTTGTTACGTTTAAGTTATTAAACTCATACCTAACACTAGGGTACATATTCGATTTTTTGGAAGACTTAAAGAGCATAAAAGCTTTATTGTCGTCAGAACAAACATATTCAAGCTCTTGTCCTCCAGCTATATCTAAGCTAATTTCATATTCATTTGGAGAATCTAAATCGCATGATCTACATATTTCATCATACCAGATGTCTAATTTCCAACTTATTCTGATATTGTATTTATTATTATTTACATATTTAAAAACAATATATTCATTATTTGCAGTATTATGCTTTGTGTTACAATGTATTATTTTAGAATAAATAACTACATTATCTATTTCTTTGTATTTGGTCCACTCTCCATTATTATTTTGATTCTTAGAGAAAGAGCTTAAGAAAATTATTGTTATTGCTAATAAACTTAGGGTGCTTAAATATCTGAATTTTAACATGATATCACGAATAAAGTTAAAGGATTATTAAATTATTTTAACAAAAGTAATACATTTTACCATAGTAAGACATTAAAATAGTCTAATAGTTGTAAGTTGAGAAAATTTTATTTAAGAAATTAATTAATGTCCTAATTAATATTATTTTTCGACATCAACAATCAATGAATTTTTATTATCTTTGAAACCAAGTTGCCTTGTTTTTTTGTTGGGCTTAAAAAAGCTTCTATTTATACCTTTATAGAGAACCTTATTATCGTGGTGTTTTAGCGAATATGGACTCGATTTTAATATAAAATATACTATGAGACTATTATTTATTATATTTAGTATTATTTTTTTAGGAAACAATTTATTGTTTTCTCAGAATAATAATGGAATTTCTACTGATTTGTCCGGTGCAAATTGGATTGAAATGATGCAAGATCCTAATGTGAACTTTTATTCTACTCAATCATCTTTTAAGGAGTATTGGAGAAATAAGACTCATAAAAAGGGTGATGGTTGGAAAGTATTTAAAAGATGGGAAGCATTTAATCAGACTAGAGTTAGTCAAGATGGAGTTAAACCGTCTGCAGATTATTTACAAGAAATTTATAATCAGATGTACGCATCTGGAAGTGCATTTGCTTCAGCAAATGGCGTATGGACAGAATTGGGTCCTTCAACAGTTCCAGTAAATGGTACAACACAGCCAAATGGGATAGGAAGAATAAATGATATTGCTTTTGATCCAACAGATTCGAATGTAATATGGGTTGGTGCCCCTGCTGGTGGTTTATGGAAATCATCAAATGGAGGACAAACTTGGATTTCATTAACAGATGATTTGCCAACATTGGGTGTTTCTTCGATATTAATAGATGATAATAATACAAGTAAAATGTATATAGGAACAGGAGACCGTGATGCTGCTGATTCTCCAGGTAAAGGTGTTTATAAATCAACTAATGGTGGAGCTACATGGACTAGCTCTAGTAATGGTATGGGAAATAAGACCATTAATAAACTTGTAATGAAGTCTTCAAATCATAATGAAATACTTGCAGCTACTAATGGTGGAATATATAAAACTACAGGTGCAGGAGGAAGTTGGTTTTTAAAATCTGTTGTGGGAAATTTTAAGGATATTTGTTATAATCCAAGTAATAGTAATATTGTATATGCTACTAAATCATCATCATCTGGAGCTGAATTCTATAGGTCTTTTGATGGTGGAGGAAATTGGACGAAAATTACTGTTGGTTTACCAACTAATGCTTATAGAATGGCTATCTCGGTAACAGCTTCATCATATAATACTGTTTATTTGGTTGCGGCTAATTCAAGTGGTTTGGTTGGAGTTTATAAATCTACTAATAGTGGAGGATCTTTTTCTCTTAAATCTTCTACTCCAAATATTTTGGGTTATAGTATCACCGGTAGTGATAACTCTAGTCAAGCGTGGTATGATTTAGCAATAGAAGTTGAGCCAAATAGTACTGATACATTATATGTAGGAGGTATTAATACTTGGAAAAGTACTGATGGTGGAGTTACATGGTCTATAGTTGGTCATTGGGTTGGAAACACTACAGTTCCTGCTGTGCATGCTGATCAACATTGTTTGAAGTTTTCTCCATTAACAGGTGATTTGTATAATGGAAATGATGGAGGTATTTATAAAACATCAAATGCTGGTGCTAGTTGGACAGATATTTCTTCAGGTTTAGGTATTTCTCAGATATATAGAATTGGGCAAGATCCCTCTTCCTCACAAAAGGTAGTTGCCGGATTTCAAGATAATGGAACAGCAGTTTTAAATAATTCTATTTGGACTACTGAAATTGGTGGTGATGGTATGGAGTGTATTATTGATCCAACAAATAGTAGTATTATTTATGGTTCCTTGTATTATGGAAAGATATTAAGGTCTTCTAATTCAGGAGCTACATTTACAACAATTGCAGATTCTTTAATTAATGGAATTACAGAAGTAGGAGCTTGGATTACTCCATACTGTCTTAAAGAAGGTGGTCATAATACAATGTTTATTGGTTATGATAATATTTGGAGATCTACAAATGTGAATACTACTAATTCAATTAACTTTTCAAAAATATCAAGTTTTTCTAATGTAAATAAAGTAAGTGTTGTTGAGAATTCCCCAGCTGATAATAATATCTTATATGCAGCAGTAGGTGCTTCAATTTATCGTAGTGATAATGTTAATGCAACCTCGCCTACTTGGTCAACAATTAGTGGACCGGGAGGAACAATCACAGATATTGAGGCAGATCCTTTTAGTGCGAATATAGTATATGTTACAGCGGGTCATAATGTTTTCAAATCTATTAATAAAGGTGTGTCCTGGGTAAGTATCTCTGGTAATTTACCTTCAGTAACAATGAATTGTATTGTTTATGACACATCAAGTAGTGATGGACTTTATGTAGGTACCGATTTAGGTGTTTTTTATAAGGATAGTGCTATTTCAAATTGGATTAATTACTCTCTAGGAATGCCTGCTACTCCAATGGTTACAGATTTACAGATATATTATGATGTCCTTGCAATGAACTCAAAAATACGAGCTTCAACTTTTGGAAGAGGTTTATGGACTTCTGATTTATATATTAACCCTAGTGCACCTATTACTGCTGATTTTAGTGTTAATTCAACATCAATATGCGAAAATGGGAGCTTAATATTTTCGGATATGAGTTTACCTATTCCTACAAGTTGGAAATGGATAATAAGTCCATCGACACATAGTTTTGTTAATGGTACAAGTAGTACTTCTCAAAATCCAGAAGTAGAATTTACAGCTATGGGAAATTATTCTGTTACTTTAATAGCTTCTAATGCTAGTGGCCCAGATACTATTGTTAAAACAAACTATATTAGTGTTACAAGTTTTTATAATACTCCATATATAGAAGATTTTGAGTCTTTTTTTCCTGGAAATCCTGGCACTTGGAATAATGGATGGACATATAGTAATACCGGAGGTTTTAATTGGAGAGCAAAAAATGGGATTACTCAGACATCTTATACAGGTCCTATGAAAGATCATACAATTGGTAATACATCAGGAAAGTATTTATATACTGAAGCATCATATCCTGCTAGTCAGGGTGATGTTACTAATTTGATAAGCCCTTGTGTAAGTATTCAATCTTCAGGAAGTGTTGCATTGAGTTTTTGGTATCATATGGTTGGTTCAGGTATTGAAGGATTGCATGTTGATATTTTTGATAATGGTGTTTGGACAAATGATATCTATTCATTAATAGGGCCACAACAGACATATACATATAGCTCATGGTTAGAAGCGTCAGTGTCTTTGTCGGCATATTTGGGAAAAACAGTAAAGTTTAGATTTAGGGTAATTAGAGGGGCTTCTGATAAGAGCGATGTTGCTATTGATGATTTTAGTGTTAAGGCAATAAATGCTCCAATTAATGATGAGCCAAGCGGAGCAATAACTCTAAATGTGGGTAATAATGTATGCAATTATGATACATGTACTAATATTAATGCAACTACATCTGTTGGTATTTTACCACCAGGTTGTGGAGGTTCTATTTCTGAAGATGTATGGTATAAGATATTAGTACCTAGCTCTGGTGAGTTGGTAATAGATGCAAATCCTATTTCTGGATTTTTTAATGATGGAGCTATGGCAGCTTATAAAGGAAGTAGTAGTTCTCTTGCCTTGGTTGATTGTAATGATGATTTTATTGGGTCTGGAAGTATGCCAAGATTGCATTTACAGAATCAGACGCCTAATGATACAATTTTCATCAGATTTTGGAAGTATAATGGAGGAACAGGTAAATTCTTACTTTGTGTAAAGAATCCACCTCATTTTTTAATTAAACCTTCAAATATTAATGTTGGTTCCGCTTTGGGAAGTGCTAGCCTATATATTGTGGCATCACCAAATATTACTTGGTCGCTTTCAGATAATGCTTCTTGGTTAACAGTTAGCCCTTCCTCAGGTACCGGAAGTGATACAGTATTAGTTAGCTATTCAGCAAATTCATCTGGTTCTCGACAAGGAAGGGTTAAAGGAATAGCGGCAGGTATGAATAATAAATATAGTTATATAACCCAACAAGCATCAGTAGTGTCTGATTTTAATTATTCATCTCAAATGATTTGTAATGGTGAAACAGTAACTTTTACAAATACTTCAATAGGTGCAAGTTCATATATTTGGTATTTGAATGGTACGCAAGTATCTACTTCAACTAATTATAGTCATACTTTTAACTCTGTAGGTGATTATACTGTAATGTTAAAAGCAACAGGAGTTACTTATACAGACTCAATAATTAAAGGTGTTTTTGTTGGGAGTAGTTTTACTGCCAATGCAGGTACTGATACTATTATTTGCTCTGGATATGATCTTGTTTTGTCCCCAGGAGTAAATGTAGGTATTAATAGTTGTGATTCAAATTGTAATATGCCTTCATACTGTAATTCTGCTTCTGCAAATAATTCTCAAGAGTATATTACAAAAGTTGAGGTTGGTTCTGTTAGTAATTATTCTACTAATATAGGTGGAGGTTATTATGATTATTCTCAATCTGTTTTTCGTCCTGTAATTGTGGACTCATCATACTCTATTACTATTACCGGTTTTACAATTGGATCTTGGCTTGAATATGTTGATGTATATATTGATTGGAATAGAAATGGATTGTTTGATGAGCCGGCTATTTCGTTGGGGTCTGCAACATTTGATGGATCGCATGACTTTAATGGAATAATTACTGTACCAAATACTTCTGTAAGTGGGAAAACAAAAATGAGAGTTATTATGAAGTATAATTCAGCTATTAATTCAGCTTGTGGATGGTATAATTATGGAGAAACTGAGGATTATCAAATAGAAATTATTAAAAATGAAGTATTATCTCATTCTTGGGCAGGCCCATTATCATTTAGTTCTAATGAGGTTAACTTAAGTGTTAATAATATGACATCTAATAAATCTGGCGACTATTATTTAACAGTTCATAATGCTTATAATTGTCAGTCTATTGATACTGTAAATGTTAATGTAATTGCTGCACCAGTGGTAAGCTTGTCAGGTATTCCTGATTTTTGTGAAGATGAAGGAGCATATACATTAATAGAAGGAAGTCCTATTGGAGGTGTTTACTCAGGGACAGGTGTTTCTACTGGCAATTTCACTCCTTCAGTAGCAGGTGTTGGTAGTCATACAATAACATATACTGTTACAAATTCCTCAAATTGTTCTTCAGAAGCATTACAAATTATCACGGTATTTGAATCTCCAATTGTTAGTTTTACTGGTTTACCTAGTTCTATTTGTATGAATGAAGCTAATGTTATTTTAACAGGTTCTCCTCAAGGAGGAATATTTTCAGGAGATGGAGTTGAACAAACTAATCAGTTTAATCCTAGTCTTGCTGGTGCAGGAAATCATACGATTAAGTATAAATATACTAGTGGTGGAAATTGTTCAGATTCAGCAACTAATTCTATTGTAGTTTATGATTTACCTTCAGTTAATGCAGGTAGTGATACTACAATTAATTATAATAATACAGCGAAATTAAAAGCTATAGTGACAGGCTTACTTGGAACAGCTTCATACTCGTGGAGCCCTTCAAACTTGGTGGTAAGTCCCTCAAGTTCTACTACTCTAACAAATCAATTATCTGTTTCAACTATTTTTAGTGTTGAAGTAACTGATAATTCAACAACTTGTATTGGTTCTGATGATAAAATGGTAAATGTGATTGGTGGACCTTTAAGTATTGCTAGTATTAATGTTTCTAGTGATACAATTTGTAGTGGCGATTCTATTTCATTAGTTGTAATTTCTTCGGGAGGAAATGGCAATGTTAATTATTCTTGGTCGTCAATCCCTAGTGGTTTTTCATCAAATATAGCAATACAAACGGTTGCTCCATTAGTAAGTACAACTTATATAGTTAGTGTATCGGATAATAATACTACTTTAATAGATTCAGTAAGTGTATTTGTTAATTCAACTCCACAAGTTTATTTTGATATTATATCTAGTCTATGCGAAGATGAAGGTGTTGTAAATATGACATCTATTTCACCTGCAGGAGGTGTGTTTTCTGGTCAGGGTGTTGTTGGGGCAACCTTTGACCCTCAGATATCAGGAGTAGGGACATTCCCTATTACCTATTCTTATTCAGGAACTAGTTCATGTGTTGGAACTATGGTGAAGAATATTACAGTAAATCCACTACCTAATGTTGAAATACAAAGTTTATCACCAACGTGTAATACTTCTGCCCCAATAAGTTTAACAGGAGGTAGTCCTTATGGTGGAACGTATTCTGGTGTTGGCGTTTTAGGAAATCAATTTAATCCACAATCTGTTGGAATGGGAATTTATACTATTACTTATTCTTTTACCTCTCAAGATCAATGTTCAAGTTCTGATAGTACAACAATAATTGTAAATTCTTCGCCAATTGCAAATGCAGGGGCAGATCAACAAATAGCTAATGGAAGTTCAGCAAGTTTGTCTGGAAGTGGAAATGGAGGATCGGGTAATTATAATTATTATTGGTCACCTAGTTCAATGTTTGTTGATCCAAATATTAGTAATCCTACAACTGTTAGTTTGAGTAATTCGCAATTATTCTCAATGAAAATAGAAGATGTAGCTTCATCTTGTTCAGATTCAGATTTAGTGATAGTAACAGTAACAGGAGGAACATTATCTGCTGCATTGTATGCAAGTCAATCGCCAGTATGTAAGGGAGATAGCCTAACATTAACGGCTATAGGTTCTGGTGCAACAGGAAATTATTCGTACCAATGGGCATCCGTTCCAAGTGGATTTTCTTCTACTCTTCAAAGTGTTAGGGTAGCACCCATTGCTACTACGGCTTACAAGGTAACAATTACAGAAGCTAGTGCTTCAGCCTCTGCAAGTCAATTTATCGTGGTTGATGCTGTTCCTGAAGGTATTTTGCCTTCAGATACTGCTATGTGTAGTAATGGGCAAATTTCATTAGATGCTGGTGGTGGATATGATTCCTATTTATGGTCTAACGGAGAAATAACACAAATTATTGATATTGAAGCTGATGATTTGCAGTATGGTTTTACAAATTATTATGTTACAATTACTAATACAATAGGTTGTAGTATTGTTGATACTTCAGAAGTTGAAGTAAGAGAAGCTCCCTCAAATCTTATTGCTGATGATAGTGTGTGTAATACTTTGGCTACATATACTTATGTTGCAATTCCTAATATGAGTTCATACTTATGGAATACAGGAGATTCAACACAGTCAATAATTATTAATACAGGTGATTTGGTACTTGGGAATAATAGTTTTTGGGTATCAGTGATTGATGAAGTTGGTTGTTCAGGTAGTGATACAGCTTTCTTAAGATTATACCTTTGTGAAACAATATTTGAATTGGAGAATGGAAATAATGTAAAAGTATATCCAAACCCATCAAAAGGAATAGTAAATATAGAAATTAATAGTGATATTAGTGATGATATTAGTATCTTTATTTATGATAGTCAATCAAAGCTAGTGTATAAAGAGAGTACATCAATTGATTTAAGGAATAATAAAATTCAAATTAATTTGGATAAACTATCAAGAGGAATCTATTTGATGCACATTAAAGGTAAGAATACTTATAATATTCAGAAACTAATTATACAATAATATTTTGATTGAAATAAAAAGAGGCTGTTCTTATAGAACAACCTCTTTTATGAATTGTGTGGTATTTAATACCTATGATTGTGGGGTTATCTTTTGTCTAATTCAACAGTAAAGTGACGTAAAATAGGAGCTTCTTTAGTTATTTTAAGTCCCGAAGTAATTTCGTTTCTACGAGCATATACATTACCTATTGCGGTAGCAACATAGTTCATATGGTTATTAGTATATGTTCTTCGAGGTATAGCAAGTCTAACTAATTCAAGTTTAGGAAATCTATCTTCACGAGTATCAGGGTCGCGATCGGCAAGTAGTGTTCCAATTTCAACACCTCTAATTCCAGCTTCAATATATATTTCAATAGCTAAGGTTTGTGCTACATAATGCTCTTTAGGTAAGTTTGGTAAAAATCTTTTGGCATCAATAAATACTGCGTGACCTCCAATAGGTTCTTGAATTGGTACACCAAAATCCTTAAGTCTTTGCCCGAGATATGCAACTTGTTCAATTCTGCTTTCAAGAACATCAAACTCAGTTCCTTCCTTAAGACCTTGAGCTAAAGCATTCATGTCACGCCCAGACATACCACCATAAGTAATATATCCTTCAAACATAATGTTAAAAACACTTGCGTCTTGGAATAGTTTTTTGTCTCTCATTCCAATAAAACCACCCATATTTACTATAGCGTCTTTTTTAGAACTCATAGTCATTGCATCAGCATTTTCAAACATCAATGCAACAATTTCTTTAATGCTTAAATCAGTAAATTCAGCTTCTCTTTTCTTAATAAAATACGCATTTTCTGCAAATCTAGCAGAATCAAAAACAACCATTTTATTGTATTTATTAGCAAGAGCTTTTACGTCACGTAAGTTTTGAAGAGAAACAGGTTGTCCACCAGCTGAATTATTTGTTACAGTCATAATGATAAACGGAACTTTATCTCCATTATCAATAAGGACTTTTTCTAATTTATTGATATCAACATTTCCTTTAAAAGGATGTATTAATGTAGTATCAAAAGCTTCATCTATAGTACAATCTATAGCGTGTGCTTTTCTTGATTCAATATGACCTTTAGTAGTATCGAAATGAGAATTACCAGGTACAATATCACCTTCTTTTACTAGAACAGAGAATAGTACATTCTCAGCAGCACGACCTTGATGTGTTGGTAAAAAATAATCAAAACCAAGAATATCCTTGATAGCTGATTTCATTTTGTCATAAGAAGTTGCTCCAGCATAACTCTCATCACCTAACATCATTTCTGACCATTGTTTATCACTCATTGCACCCGTACCTGAATCTGTCAATAAGTCAACAAAAACACGACTGCTCTTAAGGCTAAAAAGATTATATTTAGCTTCTTTAATCCATTTTAAACGTTCTTCTTTAGTGCTTCTCTTAATGGTTTCTACCATTTTTATTTTGAAGCTTTCTGCGAAAGGAAGTTCCATATCTATATTGTATTTAAATTTTGTTTTGAAAAAAATAATGAAAAATTGGTACTATTTGTAAGGGATTACAAGTACTCGTCGCGGTTCTTAATATTACGAAAACTAAAATTATTTAAACGAATTTTACTATTCATTGATTATGAAATTATGAATTTTTACGGATGCAAAGGTATTAAAAATAATTATAATTAAAAATCAATGTTTTATATGATATATTATCAAACATTTGATTAAATAATTATTTGTATATTTGATGCCAAGAATATGCACTCATTTTAATTGTATTATTTGCTCATACAAGGTTGATTATTTTACCTTGTTTTTTATATAGCTAATTTTTTTGGTTCGTGCTAATTAAACTATTAAACTTTTTATGAAAGATATTTTACCTTTTATTATTGCAATAGCATTCTTTGCATATAAACAGTATAAGAAGAATGAAAGCAAGAAATTACCTTCCGTGAAGGATAAAATGATAGAAGATAAAACAGAGCCGACACCATCTTTGGATGATTTTATTGGTAGTTTCTTTGGAGAACAAGCGGTGAAAGAGGAGTATCAGGTTGAAATTGAAAAGGATAATAATGAAATTGAACTTGAATCTTTTAATAAAGCTATAGTTGAACCTTCAAGAGAGCCGTATAGTATTGAGTATGATGAATATGATGACATAAAGAAGGAAGAAAAAGTGCAATTTGAAATGATTCAAAATAAGGAAGAAAAGGAATTACAATTACCTGATTTTGACCTTAGAAATGCAATTATTTACGATGCTATTCTTAATCCACCCTATATTTCAAGATAATTGGGTGTTAAATTTTGTTAATCAAGTTAAATATTTATTTATTTTTGGCGGCTTAAACGTACAGAATACATATAACATAAAATATAAGTCTATGATTCGAAAGATACTATTGTCAGGTATTGTTTTATTGTTTACCATTTCTTCAATGGGACAATCTGGAACATTGCAAGGAAAGGTAATTGATGGACAAACTGATGAACCTATCCCATTTGCAAATATTATTGTGGAATTGGGAGGTAAGATGGTTAATGGAGGTACTACTGATTTTGATGGTAATTATAAGATAAAGCCAATTCAACCGGGTAAGTACGATGTTAAAATTAGTTACATTGGTTACAAAAAGAAGATGTATCAAGGTGTTATTATTAATGCCAATAAAATTCGATTCTTAGATATTAAGTTGGAATCTTCAATGACTAATCTTGAAGCTTTTGAGGTTGTGGAATATAAAGTTCCATTAATTGATAAGGATCAAACAACTACTGGAGGAACAATTACTTCTGAGGAGATTGCTAAAATGCCAGGACGTTCAGCTGAATCAGTTGCTGTTACTGTTGGTGGTGTATTTGCAGATGATAATGGTAATATGGGAGGTATGCGTGGACAACGTACAGAAGGTACTGCAACATATATTGATGGAGTAAGAGTTATCGGATCTTCTTCACTTCCAAAATCAGCTATTGAGCAAGTTGCTGTAATTACTGGTGGTACTCCTGCTATGTATGGTGACCTTACTGGTGGTATTATTAATATTACTACTAAAGGACCTTCAAGAGAATTTGGTGCTGGTGTTGAAGGATTGACATCAGAGCTTTTAGATGGTTATGGATATAGCTTATTAGGATTTAGTGCTCAAGGTCCACTTCTTAAAGGAAAAGACTCAACTAAATCAACATCTTTACTTGGATTCTTTATTTCTGGTGAAGGAACTTATATTCGTGATGGTTCTCCTGCTTCTATTGGAACATATCAAGTAAATGATGATAGATTAAGTGAAATACAGAAAACACCTTTAGTACCTACAGGTACAGGTTTTGGTTCATTTCCTGCAGGAAATTATGTATATACTGATGATTTAGAACATCAAAAAACTAGAGTTAATGCATTGTCTAAGTCAGCGTCTTTCGCTGGTAAGATTGATGTTAGAACTACTGATAACACTAATTTAACTTTTGGTGGTTCTTATAACTGGAGCAGAAGAAGTTTATGGTCTAGTTATAATTCAATGTTTAATTACGATAATAATGGTATTAATGATAATTCAACTTGGAGAGTTTATGGTAAATTTACTCAGCGTTTTCCAACGTCAAAAGACAGTAAGTCTTTAGTGAAGAATGTATATTATAGTATTCAAGCAGATTATTCTAGTACAAATTCAAAAACATATAATCCTAATCATAGTGATAATATATTTGATTATGGATATGTTGGTAAATTTACTACTCACTCTGTTAAATCATTTGAATTAGGACAAGATACACTATTAGGATTAAAGAATGTGTATATTCAGAATGGTTATATGGATACATTATATGATTTCCAAAGATCTGATCTTAATCCAAACTTAAGTAATTATACTGATTCATATTATAAATTATATGATGATTCACGTTTTTATAGAAATAGTTTGCTAGTTCAAAATGGCGGAGCTTTATTAAATGGTCAATTACCAGGTTCTATTTATGGTTTATACGCTTCTACAGGTACTCCTTATAATGGTTATAGCAACTATGATAATACTCGATTTGGTATAAATGCTAATGGATCTGCTGATATTGGAAATCACGAAATACAGTTTGGTATTCAATATGAGCAACGTAAAGAGTCTAGTTATGGTTATAATCCTGCGGGTTTGTGGACTTTGATGAGAGGTCTTGCAAATAGACATATTGCTCAGTTAGATTATTCTAATCCTCATATGATATATGATGAAGCAGGGATTTTTCAAGATACTGTAGAGTATGATAGATTATATGATGGTAATACTCAAGCATATTTCGATAAGCAACTCAGAGCAAAATTGGGTATGGACGAAAAAGGATTAAATTGGATAGATGTAGATAATTATGATCCTTCAACTTTCGATATTAATATGTTTAGTGCTGACGAACTGCTTAATAGTGGAAAACCTTATGTTTCCTATAGTGGTTACGATCCTTATGGAAATAAATTGAAAAGTAAACCTGCATTTGATGATTTCTTTAATGGCATAAATGATGCTGGAAATAATTCAAGAACAATTGCAGCTTATGAGCCAATATATATGGCTGGATATATACAAGATAGATTTGCATTTAAAGATTTAGTATTTACTATAGGTTTAAGATTTGATAGATTTGATGCTAACCAGAAAGTGCTTAAAGATCCATATTTATTTTCTGAAGCAAAAACAGCAAAAGAGATTAATGATCCTAATTTAGGAACAATTCCTTCAAGTATTGGTGATGATTATGTAGTATATGTAAATGATATTAATAGTCCTACTGCAATTGTTGGTTATCGCGATGGTAATAGGTGGTTTAATGCTAATGGTACTGAAATTTCAGATCCAACAGTACTTGAAACGCCTCAAGGTATTGCACCTTATTTGGTAGATCCAAATAAAACAGAAGTTACTGCAAGTGCTTTTAAGGATTATGATCCTCAAAATACTATTTCTCCTCGTATTTCATTCTCTTTCCCTATTTCTGAGAATGCTTTATTCTTTGCTCATTATGATGTTTTAACATCACGACCAACAGGAAGAAATCAGATACCATTGGTGAATTATTACTTTATTAATCAAATTGGTAATTCTATCATTAATAATCCAAATTTGAAACCAGAAAGAACAACAGATTATGAATTAGGTTTCCAACAGAAAATTTCAAATTCTTCCTCACTAAAGTTTTCAGCTTACTATAGAGAATTTAGAGATCAAATTCAAGCTTATCGTTTCACGAGTGCTTATCCTGTTTCGTATATTTCATATTCAAATATTGACTTTGGTACAGCAAAAGGAGTTGTAGTAACTTATGACTTAAGAAGAACTAAAAACTTTAGATTACTATTAAGTTATACATTACAATTTGCAAAGGCAACAGGGTCTGATTCTAAATCGGCAGTTAATCTTGTAACTTCTGGTCAGCCTAACTTAAGAACAATAAATCCTACTTCACAAGATAGAAATCACGCAATAAAGATTAATGCTGATTATCGTTATGGAAGAGGAAAAGATTATAATGGACCTACTATTACTAAAAGAATAAAAGGTACTGATAAAGTAAAAGTAATTAGATTACTTGAGAATATGGGAGCTAATATGACACTTTCTGGTGGATCTGGCTTGCCTTATAGTCGTCAAAGTAATATTACTAGTGCATTAATTGGTGTTGGTACTCCAGTATTAGACGGTTCTATTAATGGTTCTCGTTTACCATGGCAATTTAGAATGGATATGAGAATTGATAGAGACTTCTATTTGAAAAGTAAAAAAGGAAGTAAGAAAAGAGGACATTACTTGAATGTATATATGGAATTCTTAAACATATTTAATACTAGAAATGTTATGGGAGTATATCGTTATACCGGTAATCCTGACGATGATGGTTTCTTGAATGCAGCAGAACATCAAGCTTTAATACATTCATATAATGATCCACAGTCCTTTATGGATTTGTATTCAGTAAAAGTTAATAATCCATATAATTATTCATTACCTAGAAGAATTCGTTTAGGTGTTATGTTTAATTTCTAAAAAAAGCAATAAATAATCATTTAATTATGAAAAAAGTATATAATATATTTACCCTTATTCTAATAGCCTTACTTTTAAGTAATGGAGTTATTGCCGAGAATGTAAAAGGAGAAGGTAAGAGTACAAAGAAAAGTGCTCACAATACTAGAGTTGGAGCTGCAGGTTGTTTGCCTGCTACAGCAGCTACTGAATTAAATATTAATAATGTTCGAGCTAGAATAAATACTGGTGGTGATATGTGGTGGGATTTACAGGGTATTGCTAAATATGAGATACCTAAAGGTTCATCTAAAACATCAATGTTTTCTGCTTCACTTTGGCTTGGTGGTACAGATGTTAATGGTCAATTAAAAGGAGCTTTTCAAAGATATCGTGGTTATGGTAATGATTATTGGCCAGGTCCATTGACTACTGATGGAAAAGCATCTATTACAGAAGATGTATGTAAAGCTTATGATAAGCATTTTGTTATTTACAGATCTGATGTAGATAATTTCTTACTTAAGTATAATAATCCAGATTATCCTGATTATGTGGTGCCAGATATTATTAAGGACTGGCCTGCTAATGGCGATGTAGCAAGAGGTCAAAGCCAATGGATTGCACCTTTTGTGGATCTTAATGGTAACGATATTTATGAGTGGGAACAAGGAGAATATCCATTTTATGATATTAAAAATCGTCTTTGCAAACCTGTGAAGGATGCTAATGGAAAATATTATTATGAACCTACACCTGAAGGTGGTATTCTTGCAGACCAAGTATTAAAAGGAGACCAAACTGTTTGGTGGATTTTTAATGATAACGGAAATATTCACTCTGAATCTAGAGGAAATGCAATTGGTGTTGAAATTAGAGCACAAGCTTTTGCTTTTTCTACTAATGATGAGATTAATAATATGACCTTCTATACTTACGAAATTATTAACCGCTCTACCTATAAACTTACTCAAACTTACTTTAGTCAGTGGGTCGATACTGATTTAGGTTATGCAGGTGACGATTATGTAGGTTGTGATGTTGGTAGAGGTTTAGGTTATTGTTATAATGGATTCGAAAAGGATGGATTAGGAAAACCTGATCAATATGGACTTCAACCTCCTGCCGTTGGTGTTGACTTCTTCCAAGGACCTTATATGGATAAAGATGGTATTGATAATCCAAAATTTGATGCAAATGGTGTTCAGATTTGTGATGAAAGTATTAATGGTGTTAACTTTGGTGATTCAATAGTTGATAATGAACGTTTTGGTATGAGACGTTTTGTATTCCATAATAATTCAGGAGGTAATCCTGCTATGAATGACCCCAAATTAGCACCAGAGTATTATCAATTTTTGAAAGGTATTTGGAAAGATGGTACAAAGATGACTTATGGAGGTGATGCTCATAATAGTGGTGGACCTGAATGTGATTTTATGTTTCCTGATGAAACAGATATATGCAACTGGGGAACAGGCGGAGTTGTTCCAAGTCCAAAGAAATGGACAGAGGAAACTGCTGGTAATGCTCCTGCTGATAGAAGATTTATGCAATCTGCAGGTGAATTTACATTAGAATCTGGTGCAATTAATTATATTACTGTTGGTATTCCTTGGGCTCGTGCTGGTTCTGGTGGACCTTTTGCTTCCGTAAATTTATTGCGTCAAATTGATGATAAAGCTCAAGCATTATTTGATAATTGTTTTAAAGTTCTTGATGGTCCTGATGCTCCTGAACTAATTGCTCAAGAATTAGATAAAACATTAATTATTTATTTGAAAAATTTAAAATCTTCTAATAATGCTACTGAAGAGTATACTGAAGAAGATGTTACTATTTCTGCTTTAAATTCAGATACTACGCATTACGATGCATTTTATAAATTTCAAGGTTATCAAATTTTTCAGTTAGCTAATGACGAAGTTTCATTATCACAGCTTAATGATCCTGATAAAGCAAGAATTGTTTCTCAGTGTGATTTAAAAGATTCAGTTGAAAATCTTGTTAACTTTACTTATAATGAAAAATTTAATGGTAATGTACCTGAACTTAAAGTAGAAGCTGAGAATAAAGGAATTCGTCATGCTTTTAAAATTACTGAAGATGCTTTTGCAACAGGTGATAAGAGATTAATCAATAATAAGAAATATTACTTTGTTGCTATTGCTTATGCTCATAATAATTATAAAACATACTCTCAAGATCCAGGAGTTTTAGATGGTCTTAGGGGGCAAAAAACACCTTATTTGTCAGGTCGTAAATCTGCTGTTGGTCCAATTAAAGTTCATACTTTAATGCCTCATTTTTCTAATCCTGAAGCGGAAGGTACTCAAGTTAACTCTCAATTTGGTTCTGGACCAATGATTACTCGACTTGATGGTAGAGGTAATGGTGGTGTTGATCTTGAATTAACAGCTAAGTCTAAAGCCGAAATATTTGAGAAGAATCAAGTAGAAAGAATAGAATATGTTAATGGTCATGGTCCTATTAGAGTTAAAGTAATAGATCCATTAAATGTAACATCTGCTGAATATGTATTAAAATTTGTACCTACTGGTAAGTTAGATACAGCTAGATGGGTACTATATAAAAACGGAGTTGAATTTGTTTCTTCTGATGCAACTATTGAATTAGGTAATGAACAATTATTACTTGATGATGGTATTAGTATTCAGATTATGCAAAATAATGGAGTTGGAGATATTGATAAAAAATCAAATGGATATATTTCATCAGCCTTAATTTTTCAAGATAGCTCTAAAAGATGGCTTGCAGGTTTTCCTGATATTGATGGAGCGTTTGATTTAGACTTTGAAACTCCAAGTCCATTTAACTGGATTCGTTCTGGTACTTTGGAAGATAAGAGTAAAGATTTTCATAATGACTATGATCCTAAACCTCAGACAAGTCCTGTTAATACTTGGATTGATCCCAATGAATCTTTTGAAAAGTTAATTGGTGGTACATGGGCTCCTTATCGTTTGGCATCTATTTATGCAAATGGACCTGCAGGTACAGGAACTCATAAAAGCTATAAAATGTCTATTACTGAAAGTGTTGATATTGTTTTCACTTCTGACAAGTCTAAATGGTCACGTTGTCCTGTTATTGAATCAGGTGATGATCCTGCTGCAAGTGAAGGTGGAAGAAGAAAATTCTACTTAAGAGATCATAACTCAATAGATAAAGATGGTAAATTTGCTAGCAATGGAAGTGGTGATGATCCTTCTAATGAGGATGCTCCAAACTATATTTCAGAAACTAGTATGGGTTGGTTCCCAGGATATGCTATTAGTGTTGAGTCTGGAGAAAGGTTGAATGTTATGTATGGAGAGTCTTCATGGTTAGTTGGTGAGAATGGACGTGATATGCAATTTAACCCAACAGCTAATTATATGAGTAGTTTAGGTGGTAAAGATGGAGTTCTAATGGGGGGTAAGCATTTCTTGTATATATTCCGTCATTCTCCTGATTCTAAAGGATCCCCTGCATATGATGGTGGTAAATGGTTAAGGGATCATTTAAAAGGAAATCCAAGTAATATTAAACTTATGCAAGTTCACAGAGAAATTATGTGGGTTTCTATACCAATGGCTGATGATAGATATGATTGGTTAGACAATGATGCTTGGGTAAGATTAAGAGTAGATTATCCTTATACTAAAGCACCTTGGAATAAGAATAATACTGAGGTTCCTAGTACAAAATATAATGATGATTATCCAGCATATTCTTTTAATACTTTTAATATTGCTACTGTAAAAGGACATGCTGAAACTGCTGAAAACGCATTAGATCTTATTAGAGTTGTACCTAACCCTTATTATGCATTCTCTTCATATGAGACTGATCAGTTAGATAATAGAGTTAGAATTACAAATCTTCCAGAACGTTGTATAATTAGTATATATTCTACTAATGGTACTTTGATAAGAAAATATAAGAAAGACGAACCAAATACATATATTGATTGGGATTTGAAGAATTCTGCAAATATTCCAATAGCTGGAGGTGTATATTATATTCATGTAGATGCACCAAATATTGGCGAAAAAATAGTTAAATGGTTCGGTATATTACGACCAGTTGATTTAAATGCATTTTAATTAAGAAATCAAAATATATCATATAATGAAGAAGTTATATAAAATATTATTTATTAGTCTAATTCTTGGACTTACATACGGGCAAAGTTATGCTGGAAACAAGGATAGAGCAGGTGAAGCAGGTGCTGGACAGTTACTAATTAACCCTTGGGCAAGAAGTAATGGTTTAGGCGGTGCTAATTCTGCTAGTATGATGGGACTAGAAGCTCAATTTTGGAATGTTGGTGGATTAGCACATACAAAAGGTACTGAGCTTATTTTCTCTAATACTACTTGGTTAAAAGGAACAGGAACTAATATTGCTGCTTTTGGTATTTCCCAAAAATTAGGCGAAAATGGTGGCGTAATAGGATTGTCTGTAGTTTCTTTTTCTTACGGTGAAATGGAGATTACTACAGTTGCACAACCTGATGGTGGTATAGGAACTTTTTCTCCTAGCCAAAGCAATGTTAATTTCTCTTATGCAAAGTCATTCTCTAATAGTATTTATGGTGGTATTAATGTAAAGTTTGTTAGTGAATCTACATCCGATACTCATGCATCTACTATTGCTATCGATGCAGGTATACAATATGTTACTGGTAAGCACGATGAAATTAAGTTTGGAGTTGCTTTAAAGAATGTTGGTGGAAATATGAGCTATGAAGGTGATGGAATGTCGTTTAGAGGCTTTGTTCCTGGTCAAGCAAATGCGCTAACTGTACAACAAAGATCTGCTGGTTTTGAATTGCCTTCACTAATTCGTATAGGATTATCTTATGATATTTTCTTAGGAGATAAGTCAACTTTAACCCCTTCATATACCTTTACATCTAACTCTTTTACTAATGACCAACATGCAACAGGTATTGAGTTTAAGTGGAGTAAGTTTCTTGTATTAAGAGCAGGTTACGTATTTGAAAATGGAATGTTTGGTGATGATGCTAGGATGAATGCTTTAACTGGCTTTGCTGCTGGTGCTTCAATTAAAGTTCCATTCAGTAAGGATAATACATCAGGTTTCTCCATAGATTATGCTTATCAAGATTCTAATCCTTTTGCTGGTTCACATAGTGTAGGAATTAGATTATTCTTTTAAAGAAATACTTTCAATGTAAAAATTATACCTATTTTTGCATTTAACAAATCAGAAGTTCACTATGGACTTCTGATTTGTTTTATCTACTAAAAACAAAATTTCACTATTTTATGTATGCATTGCCTTGTATACTATATTTATTTGATTAAAGATTAATTATTATGGCAGAAATACAATACTTTTCTGAAGAAGGATTAAAAAGAATACAAGATGAGTTAACTGAATTAACAACAGTTCAACGTCCATATATTTCACAACAAATTGGGGAAGCTAGAGATAAAGGTGATTTGTCTGAAAATGCTGAATATGATGCAGCAAAAGAAGCTCAAGGTTTATTAGAATTAAAAATTTCTAAACTTGGCGAAATAGTTCGTAATGCAAGATTAATTGATGAAACAAAAATTGATTTATCTAAAGTATTATTGCTTTCTAAAGTCACAATTATGAATACTGCTAATAAAAAGGAAATGGAGTATACTATTGTTCCTGAAAAAGAAGCAGATATTAGAAGTGGAAAAATATCAATTAGTTCTCCTATAGCAAAAGGACTTCTTGGAAAGGAAGTTGGTGATTTTGCTGAGATAAAAGTTCCTGCTGGTATTTTAAAATTTCAAATAACTAAAATTGATAGATAATGGCTAGTATTTTTACAAAAATAATTAATGGTGATATTCCTTCATACAAAATTGCAGAAGATGATAGGTTCTATGCATTCTTGGATATAAATCCTCTTGCAAAAGGTCATACTCTTGTTATTCCTAAACAGGAAGTTGATTATATCTTAGATTTGGATGATGAACTTCATGCTGATTTATGGAATTTTGCTAAGAAAGTTGGTAAAGCTGTTGAAACAGTTGTTGAGTGTAAGAAGATTGGATTAACTGTTATTGGACTTGAAGTTCCGCATACTCATATTCATGTTATCCCAATTAATACTATTTATGATATGGATTTCAAAAAGGAAAAACTTAAGTTCTCTAGTGATGAGTTTATTGAGTTAACGAATGATATTTCAACGGCTTTTAATAATTTGTAGAGAAACTATTAATGAAATATTGAAACCACCACTTTAGATTAAGTTGGTGGTTTTTTTGTGTATAATATTGATATTTATTAATTATAGAATGTAGATAAATCGTTAAAACAAAACTTTGATAAATAACATTAGATTGTTACTTTTGACCAATATTTAACAATTGAAAATTAATATAATATTATAGATATGGAAAAGAGAACTATTGTAGCTATGCCAGGTGATGGTATTGGAAAAGTTGTTTTAGATGAAACAATAAGAGTACTTGATGCAGCAGGTTTTAAAGCGGATTATGTTGAAGGTGATATTGGTTGGGAGTTCTGGAAATCTGAAGGTAACCCTCTTCCTCAACGTACCATAGATTTGTTGGAGAAACATAAAATTGCATTATTTGGTGCCATTACTTCTAAACCAAAAGATGAAGCTTTTGAAGAATTAGCTCCAGAGCTTAAAGAAAAGGGGTTGATTTATTCAAGTCCAATTGTTGGTTTACGTCAGCATTTTAATCTTGATATTTGTACTAGACCTACAAAATCATATATTGGAAACCCTCTAAACTTTGTTAGGAGAGGAGCCAAAGGAGATATTGAAGAGCCAAAAGTTGATGCAGTAATATTCCGTCAAAATACCGAAGGTCTTTATGGAGGTGTTGAATGGACTAATCCTGAAAAGCAGGTTTATGATGCTTTTATGACTCATCCTAAATTCAAAAAGAATTTTGGAAATGTTCCTAAAGAGGAAGTATCTATTTCTACTCGTATTTTTAGTAAAGTATCTACTGAGAGAATATTAAGAGCAGCTTTTAATCATGCTAAAGAGTATGGATATAATTCTGTAACACTTTGTGAGAAGCCTAATGTTATTCGTGAAACTTCAGGAATGATGTATAAGATGGCTTTAAAGATGCAAAAAGAAGATTATCCTAATATTGAGCTTTGGAATACTAATATCGATGCTCAAATGATGTGGCTTACTAAGAACCCAGAAAACTACGGTGTTATAGTAGCTGGAAATATGTTTGGAGATATTATTAGTGATGGTTTTGCGGGATTAATTGGTGGATTAGGTTTTGCTTGTTCAGCTCAAATTGGTGATAGTGGTGTTGCTGTTTTCGAGCCAACTCACGGTTCTGCTCCAAAATATGCTGATTATGATGTTAGTATTGTTAATCCAATTGCAATGATTGAGTCTGCTTGTATGATGCTTGATTATATTAATGAAAAGGATATTGCTGCTAAAATTAGAAAATCAGTTGCTGATGTTATTAGCGAAGGTAAAGTGCGCACCTACGATATGATGAAAATGAGTGGCCGCCCAGATGTTATTGAGAAAGGTGCTGCAAGCACTGTTGAGATGGCTGAGGCGATAATTTCGAAACTATAAGAGGAAGTGTTGTCTCAATAATCTTTGTGAAACTTTGTATTAACTTTGTGAGACTTTGTGTAATAGTTTGAGTTGTTGCACAAAGCTTCGCAAAGAATACACTAAGAT
>Ga0256827_10000201_pt1 | contig 35165 bp, 23 predicted proteins | sample CV84metaG_FD_185977 | JGI IMG/M metagenome (GOLD analysis project Ga0256827, IMG submission 185977) | Hydrothermal vent microbial communities from East Pacific Rise, Pacific Ocean - CV84 | ecosystem: Environmental > Aquatic > Marine > Hydrothermal vents | place: Pacific Ocean: East Pacific Rise...
GACATATTAAACCTAAAATTAGTCTTCATAGAGGACTAAAAAAAGAGAGAAAAGTGAAGCTCACTTTATCTCTCTTACATGGTAAAATTTAATCATCTCAGCCACACACTTTTTACAATTAAGCCACTAAAAGTAAGATTTTTACAAAATTATTTATTATTTCTTTTTTATTCTAAATTTCTTTTAGGTATTTTATAATAATCAAGTAAATAAGTAGATATATCTTTAAAAATTATTGATGAAGTTAAACCTCCGTAAATTGAAGTTCTAGGTCTATCTAATTTAACTATAATTACAAATTTAGGGTCTTCAGCTGGTCAAAATCAAGCAAATGATCAATATGTACTAGCTTCTCATTTTTCATATCATCATCTAGATGCAATTTGACTTGTTCATGTTTTTCAAGCTAAAGTATAACCTTCAACATTTCATTTTTTTGCAACTCAATTATTAATAGAATCCACAAGCATTTTTATAATTAGTTCTGATGTTTCTGGTTTTATAACTCTGTACTCTTCCTCTGTTTCATATTGTAAAATTTTACTATCTCAATATTCTATTCTATCAATTATATGAGGTGTGATATAAATTCATCAATTAGCTAAAATACTATATGCAACTGCCATTTGCAAAGGAGTAACACTTATTCAAAGTCAATAAGATGATGTTAATAAATTCGATAATGACCATTGATTTAATTCTCTTATTTGTGAATTAACTTCTCATTTAAGACTAATATTTGTTAATTTTTCAAATCAAAACTTTTTTAAATATTCATAAGCTATAACTCTACCATATCTTTGAGCTATTCTTATCATTCAAACATTACATGAATAATTTAAAGCATGTCAAAAAGTATGTATTCATAAACATTTACTTGAAACATTCGTAATATGAAATTGATCAATCCATAATTCTCATTTATCTTCATATGTAGAATATTCTTCTATTTCTCAAGTATCAATTCATATAGCAACAGTTATAGGTTTCATAATAGAACCTGGTTCATATAAATCAGAAATAACTCAATTTTTATAAACTTCTGGTCAAAACCCATTTACATATTTGTATTTAATTATAGCTGGATTACCTCTTTCATATTCTGTAGCACTTCTTAATAGTATTTTTTTTGAATTATAATAATATTCTTTTCATTCTTTTGAATCCTCAATAAATACAGGATATCATTTCAAATCAATAATAACATTTGGATACTTTCAATAACTAACTTTTTCTAATTCATACACATCTCCAAAATTATTTGGATCAAAACTAGGATAATTAGCCATTGAAATTATTTCTCATGTTTTTGGATTCATAACAACTACAGTCCCCTTATTAGCTCTGTATTGTTTTACTCTTCTTTCTAAGATTTCTTCAATTTTAGCTTGTATATTTCTATCAATAGTAGAATAAATTTTAGCTCATTTTCATAAAATATCTCCATTCTTTAGTGAAATTGGATCAATTGTTCTTCCATTAATATCTGTTTTTGCAATAATATATCACCTATTTCATTTTAATATTTCATCAAAATATCATTCTAAACCATATTGACCTTTTCATAAACTGTCTACAAATCCTGTTATTTGTGATCCTATATTTTTTTCAGGATAATATCTTTGAGGATATGGTTTTAAAATAATAAAATTATAAATTGAGTCTTCTTTTTCTATAATTCATCTATTAACAGCATCAATTTCGTTATAAATATATTCTTCTATCTTTTCAGAAGATTCTATTGAAATTTTAGATAATAACGGTACATATCTTTTATCTCTTTTTCTTATTAAATGTTCTATTCTTAATTTTAAGATAGATATTATTTTTGATAATTTATCTGCTACTATTTCTTTACTAGAAACTTCTTCAGGATTTACATATAAATTTGTTTTATTTACATATATTCCTTTCATTCCTAAAGCTCTTATATTAACGGCCTGTTCATCTGATAAATCATCAGACAGAAGAACTGATGTTATTTTTGTTTCCGATATTTTCTTTTCAACTTTTTCTAAAATTTTTCCTTTTAAATATTCTTCTTTATATTCAAAATCCTCCAAATCTAATACTTTTAAAAATTTTAATAAATTATCTTTACATACATTTGGTTTTTTAGAAACACAAATTTCATTAAATATTATATCCCTAATAAATATTTTTAATTTTATTTTATCTCCTTTTTCCATAGGATCAATTGCTAAATCATTCAAACTAACTGATGTAGCAATGACATAAGGATTTTTTGTATAAATATTTCATCTTGTAACAGGAATTTCAACTTTTCAAACTTGTTGTTTATCTGCTAATTTCTTATAATAATCATAATTAAAAACAGTATATGAAAATACTTTTGATAAAATAATTAGAAAAGAAAATATGAATATTAAAAAAATAACAAGTTCCCTTTTCATGAACTTTAGATTAGAAATGGCATTATATATTTTCTTTTTCATTTATTTTTAAATTATTTTTCTAATTTTTCTTCAAATTTTTCTTCAAATTTTGATAAAATATAAGGTAATTTTTTAATTTTTCAATTTTTAATAGCTTTATTATATTTTTTTATCATATTTTTTGCTGAAATTATACTTTCTTCATAAGTTCATACACATTCAAATGGTTTATTCTCTCAAAATCAAAATAATCATTTATAAGTTTCAAATAAAGTTTCTTTTTTAAGTAAATTTTCTCAAAAAATTAATAACATTTCAGATTCATCTAAATACTGCCCTAATATTAAATAAACAAATGCACATTTTTCACACTCACAACACCAATTTTTATTTTGTTTTTTTCAAGTTATTACAAAATTTCTATTACAACTAGAAAAAGTTTTAAAATATTTTTGAGCATTTTTAGAAAATATTTCAGCTATTTCAAGTTCATATTTATCTCTAAGTTTTGAATAATAATTTATATCTTTTGATATATACTTAACAACATATAATCTAAAATCTCTTTCAAATTCTCATGACTTTGAATATTGATGATTTATTTCAAGTCAATTCCAAATAATATTTCATTCATCTGCTGATTTTTCATTTGATAAAACTATATCTTTAAAGTTATACAAATAAGCAGAAAACAGTGATACAAATGCAATAATTCAAGTAATTGGAACATGTCAATTAAAATATCATTCCTCATTAAGCTTAAACAAATTAGAACTTAGTTTTCTTTTTACAAGCATTGTTTTTTTTCACAAAGTTTTCAAAGTATCTTCTTTTATTCTATCTATCTTTCAAAATACAAAAGGACTAAAATTTTCTCATTCTTTTTCCAGCAAAATACTAGAAACTATACTATCTTTTCACCCCCCCCACATCAAAAGAGATTTTTTTATATTTCTATTTTTTATATCTTTATTTAATAGTTTTATAATTGACTTTTCTTTTTGTAAAGAAAATGATTTATCACTATTCTCAAATTCTAGAATATTTTTAAAATCAATATTATTTTTTATAAAAAATTCTCCAAGTCCATTTCTATATAATTTTTTCCAAAAATCAATTTGTTCTTTAGTTAAAAAACCTGATTCTACAATAAGTTTTTTAGTAGGAAAAAGCTTATAATAACTTATTCAAAGAACAATATGAATATTAAATAAAAAATTATTACTAATATCTTTATTTATATTTTCTATCACATCAAAAGAATCTGAAGAAAAATCTATAATTTCCTCAAAAAATTCTTGTTTATCAAAACTATAAAAAAACTTAGCTTCTAATTTTTCTTGATCAAAACTAAATTTTTCAAAATAAAATGTATTAAATTCTTTCAATATTTTTTAACTTAAAATTAATAAAATTATTATATTCAAAATTAAAAAAAAAACAAAGCTTTCTATTAAAAAATCAATATTATTAAATAAATTACCCTGAACTCCCCCCAAAAAAAAAGTAGAGTAAAATAATAAATATATTATTATTTAAATAAATAAAAAAATATATTGAATATATTTAAATATTATTATAATTAATTTATATATAAATAACTTACAAAAAAAATGAATGTATACGATGAAATTAAACAATTAGAAATAGAAAGTAATAAAATAAGATCTAAATCTATGTTTACTGACAATTATAATGATGAAATGGAAATATTAGTTGAAAAAGCTAAAGAAATTGTAGATGAATTTGTAATTCCTGAATATAATATTGAATATACAAGTTATTGAAATTATGATTTTAAAGTAAAAATTAATGATGATTCAAAATTAATTTATAAATTAATTCATTGTACATTTGCATACAAAAAAAATGATGTGAAATTTTGATATATAAATTTAGAAATATCAATTTCAGAAAAATCTCAAAAAACAATTACACATAAAATATGAAAATTCCCTATTTTAGAACAAGACTCTATAATAAAAGTATTAAAAGAAAAACTTATTTCAGCAATTGAAGAATATTAATAAATAATTTTCATATTTAAAATAGAAAATCTCAAATAAAAGTTTGTATTAAATAAACTTATATATATACTCTTTTTACATTACTGGTGTATTTTCCGGTTTTAATTTATATTTATAATAATAAAATACCATTATGGCAATTAGTAAAGAACAAAAAGCTAAGTTAGTTGAAGAATTTTCTGGAAAAGGAAACTCTGGTGCTCCTGAAGCACAAATAGCAATTTTAACAGCTGAAATTGAAAATTTAAAAGAACATTTAAAAACTCATAAAAAAGATAATCACTCAAGAAGAGGTATTATGCTTATGGTTGCAAAAAGAAGAAAAATGCTTTCTTACTTAAAAAGTATTAGACCTGAAGCTCATGCTGAAATTCTTACAAAATTAGAAATTAGAAAATAAAAAAAAATAAAAAAAGACTTCTGTATTAATACAGAAGTCTTTTTTTTTATTCAATTCATATTAAATCATTTCATAATTTATTATATATTCTATCCTTTAATCTATCAATACTCATATAATCATAATCAGAGACACTTAATGTAAAATTAATTTTTCATTTAAATTCTCATCACCTTTTAATACTCATTTCTTCAATATTAATATCCATTGCATATATAATATCAACAATCTTTTTTAAAATTCCTTTTTTATCAATAACATTAAAAATAACATTAACACATAAAGAATCTCATTGTTCTGATTGTGTATATGCTGATAATAATCTATCTTTATTTACATTCTTTATTATATCACAATCCCTTTTATGAATTGTTATTTTTCAATCTCTATTTATATGAGCAACAATTTTTTTAGGAATAATTTTATTACAACATTTTCATAAAATATATGGCAAATCATTATCTCCACCTATTATAACTTTTTCATTTTTTACTATCTTTTCTTTTAATCCTACTCACAATCAAGCTTTGTGCTTTTTATTTTTATCTAAAGTAACTTTTTTTGTTTTTAATATTTTTCTAAAAATCAAAGAAACTGGTGTAGAAAAATTTCATATTTGTTCTAATATTTGATATCTTTCTTCAAGGTTATTTTCTCTTCATTCTAAAACTTTCAAAATAGATAACTCTTTATCTAATTCAAACATTCATGTTTTTTCAAGATATTTATCTAAAATATCTTTTCATTTTTCTCTATATAAATCTTTATTTTCTTTTTTTAAGAAAGACTTAATCCTACTTTTTGCTTTTACTGTTTTTACAAATGACAACCAAAACGGATTAGGTTTTTTATTTTTATCAATAATAATATCAATAACATCTCAATTCTTTAATTCTTTATCTAAAGTTTTAACTTCTCAATTTATTTTAGCAATAGATATTTTATCTCCTACATCACTATGAACATAATATGCAAAATCTATTGGAGTTGATCATGCAGGTAAATTAATTAAATCTCATTTTGGAGTAAAAACAAAAATTCTATCTTTAAAAACATCTATCTTTAAAGAATCTGCAAAATCATTATTTTCTAAATCTCAAGTAAGTTCTTTTAATTCTTTTACCCAATCAATATCTTTTGCTTTTACACTTCCTTTTTCTTTATATTCAAAATGTGCAGCCACTCAAATATCTGAAAATTCTTTCATTCCATAGGTTTTTATTTGAATTTCTGTTGGTTGTTTTCTATATCTTCTTAAAAGACCAATAACAGTTGTATGCAATGAACTATATCCATTAGGTTTCGGTAATGCAATATAATCTTTAAATCTTTTTGGTAAAGGACTCCATTCATTGTGAATTATTCATAAAATCTTATAACAAGTAGCTACATCATCTACAATTATTCTTATTCAAAATAAATCATTTAATGATTTTATAGAATCTAATCCTTTTTTTTGAATTTTTTTATAAATAGAATAAATTCATTTTATCCTATAATCAATTTCATAATTAACAATATTATTTTCCTTTAAAAGCTCTTCTATTTCCTTAGATGCATGTTTAGAAAATATTTTCATAGAATCTTCTAATTCATTCATTTCAGAGATAATTTTATCGTAATCATCTGGTTCCAAAATTTTAAAACACTCCTCCTCCAAAGAATTTTTTATATTATATAAACCTAATCTATCAGCAATTGGTGCATATATATTAAGTGTTTCCAGTGCAATTCTTTCTCTTTTATCTGCTTTTGGATGAAATTTTAGAGTCTTCATATTATGCATTCTATCTGCAAGTTTTATAAAAACTACTCTTAGATCCTCAGCCATTGCAATAAACATTTTTCTAAGACTACCTAAAGCTCTATCTTCTCAAGTATACCTAACTTTTCACAATTTTTCCATTCACTCACAAAGAAATTTAACATCAGATCAAAATTCTTTTTCAATATCTTCAGCAGTTTTAGGTGTATCTTCAATAACATCATGCAATAAACATGATTGAATAGTATGGATATCTGGATTTAAAGATAAAAGCAATTCTGTAGCCTCAACTGGATGAATTATATATGGATCTCCAGATAATCTAAATTGCCCTTCATGTGAATTTCTAGCACAATGATAAGCTTTTTTTATTTTACTTTCAATTATATTTAAATCTTCGTTGACTAAATATCATGAAGCTATTTTTATTATTTCATCAACTTTTTTATCAATTTCAGTATAATCAACTACTATATTATTATTTTTCATAATATTTTTATATTAAACAAATTAATTAATTAATTTTTATTAATTATATTATATCATATTTTTAATAAAAATATAATTTTATTTAAACTTTCCTTCTAAAATTTCAATTATTGTTCATTTTTTTCATTTAAAATAACACACCTTGTAGCATTTCTAAAATTTTCTATCATAATATTTTTTTAAATTAATTTATAAAAATTGTAGAGATGTAGCATTGCCACATCTCTACAATTTTATTTTTTTAAAATCCACTTTGTAATTCAAGCATTTTATTATAATCTAATTTCAATTCAACTAATTCTTTATGTGTTCATCTTTCTTTGATTTTTCAGTTTTCAAATAAGATTATATCACTTGCTTCTTTTACTGTTTGAAGTCTGTGAGCTATAATTATTACTGTTCTATTTTCAAATAAATTATGCATTGCATAAGTAATTTGCTCTTCTGAAAAACTATCAAGTGCTGAGGTTGGTTCATCAAGGATTATTATTTTGGGGTCTTTTAGCATAATTTTAGCAATTGCTAATCTTTGTTTTTGACCTCAACTAAGCCTAACTCCCCTTTCTCAAATTTCTGTATCTAGTCCTTTTTCTAAATCATAAATAAACTCACATTTTGATTGTTTGATAACTAATTCAAGATGTTTTTGCCAAACATCTTTACTATTGTTCTCATCCCCTTTATACCCTCAAGGGGTACCTAGTGGAAAGGGGATTATAGGGGAATTATTATTGGTTCATCCTTTTTGTATTCAATACATCAAATTATCCAAGATACTCCCATCAAATACACTTGGATCTTGAGTTAGATAACCAATATTTTTGTAATAAGTTTTTAATTTTATATCATTTATTTTTTGTCCATCAATTATTATTTCTCCTGAATTTGCTCTAATATAACCTGCAATTAATTTTACCAAAGTTGATTTTCAACTTCAACTATTTCAAACAAAAGCTGTAACTTTTCATCATTTTAATTTTAAATTCAAGTTTTCAAAAACTGGTTTATTTTTAATATATCAATAATTTACATTTTTTAATTCTATTTCTCATTTTTTATATTCAAAATCTTTTCAAGAATTATATCACTTCATTGTTTCTGTTTCATCAAAAAAATCCCAAAGTTTTTCTATGTCAATAAAATCTTTAGTAATTCTTACATAAAAACTAACTGCTTCAGCTATACTCTTTTGCATAATTATTAAAACTCAAGATAATCAAACAATCACATTTAATTCCATATTTCAAACTAAAACTTCATTTCATAAAAACCAAAAACTAACAAGTAATATCAATGTCATTCCTAATTGTGAAGTCCTAAACATAAAAGTTCTATATGTTCACATATTTCTATTAACTTCTCTAAGTTTTTTTGAATAGTTTAAAATAATTTTTGTCTCATTATCAATCTTATTTGATTGCATTATTTCTTGTTTATTCATCAAAACTTTAACTATATCTTTAAGCCTAGAATTTCTATATTCATATCTTTGTTTTCTATATGGTATCAATTTTGAATTAAAAAATGAAGAAATAACTAAAAATAATATAGCTAATCATAAAAATATAACAGAATATCAATAATCTACCTTAAATATCATATATAATGTAAAAACAAATGTAATCAAAAGAGCTACTCATTGTTCAAAAAAATCAGCTAATAATTCTAACCACTTTTCAACTCAACTATTAATTATTCAAATTAATTTTCATGTTCAAATAGTTTCAATTTTATTATTATCTAAAATAATATATTTATTTAAATATTTTTTATAGATATCCCCCATTCACAAGGGAATAGTTTCCACCCATCACCATTTTCTAATAGAAAAATTTATTATTTCATAAATCACAATAAAAATAATATAATATTTCAATATATTATTAAATCATACTTTATCAGAACTCTGCAGATAAAAAGTAATTCTTTCTAAAAATAATACATGTACAATTCCATTTAATCATCTTGTGACAGAAACTATAGTATATTTAAAATATATTAGCTTTCTTAATCTTATAGGTTCAAGAAACCTCTTTATTATTTCTAAAAATGTTCTTTCTCTATTTTTATTCATGATTTTATTTATTTTCATATTTTTATTTATTTTCATATTTTTATTTATTGTTTTAAATTTTATTTTTTATAGGATTATCAAAAGTAATAATACCTATTTTTCCATTCCTATTTCCATCAAAGCAAGCTCATCAACTACTCAAAAAAGTCATTCATCATAATTGAATCATAATAATTTTATATATTTTCTAACTATTTAATTTTATTTTAAACTCTGTCTTTAACATAATTCAATAGTTTAATAATATAAAAGCAAAAAACTCTATTGAAAAAAAACAAGAAAAAATTATAAAAAAATACTTATAACTAAATCTGATAATTTCCAATAGAGCAGCAAGAAAAAAAACTTTTTCAGATACTGATATTTTTTATTTACTTAGTATTTATATTTATTTAAATATAAAAAGCAAATTTAAAATTTGAAACCATAAAATATTTTTTTAAAAGTATTTTTGCAAATAAGTTACAAAAAAGTCAAAAGTTAAACTTGACTTATATATATATTGTTAAAATAACTTTAAGCTTGTAAAATTTTTAATGCAAGTGGTTGTTTTCTGCAGAAAACAAAAAAACACAAAGGAGAAAAGATGAAAATCTTAACTAGTACTGTAATTACTATTGTAGCATTAATGTTTTGGTATATTTTTATGCCAACAATTGCATGGGGTTTTGGTGGAATATTTATTATTCTTTTTTTGATAGGATATGCTTTACTCAGAGAGTATCTAGCTATATCGACATTTATTCTACTAATATTCATAATAGCTACTGCACCAATGTTTCATGCAACAGCATATAACAAGGTCATTGGAGAAGTAGAAATAAGTAACTTCACAGATGACATTAGCCCTGTTGATATCAACAAAATAAGAATTGTTGATGAAGGAATTGCCATTAGAATTGGTGAAAAGATGCTGAATGAAGATACTGCTCTTGCATCAAAGGCAACTCATGGTACATTCCATATTCAAAAAATTAAAGATGAACTCTATTGGATAGCACCAGTTGTATATAAGGGATTCTTTAAGTGGTTACATGAAAATAAAGGTACACCTGGATATATCATGGTATCAGCAACTAATGAAAGAGATGCAAAATTGGTACAAAAAGTGGATGGTAAAGAAATCCATATTAAGTATCAAAATCAAGCATTTTTTTCAGACAATCTTCACAGACATGTATATTTAAATGGTTACATGACTAAAGGGTTAACTGACTTTACTCTTGAAATAAATGATGATGGTTACCCTTACTGGGTAATAACTCTTTATGACAAAAAAGTTGGTTTTGCTGGTTCAGATGCAACAGGAGTACTTCTAGTTGATGTACAAACTGGAGAAATGCAAGAATATAGTATAGAAAATGCACCTAAATGGGTTGATAGAATACAGCCATCTGATTTTATAGTTACTCAACTTAATGATTGGGGACAATATAAAAAAGGTTGGTGGAATAGCTTTGCTTCTCAAGAAGGTGTATTAACAACATCTGCTGGAATCAGCTTAGTTTACGGAAAAGATGGAAGATCTTATTGGTACACAGGTATTAAATCAAGTGGCCAAGAAACTGGTACTGTTGGATTTACTTTAACAGATACTAGAACCAAAAAGACACATTTCTATAAACAAGCCGGTGCAGCTGAAAGACAGGCAATGGGATCAGCAGAAGGAGCTGTAAAAAATTACGGTTACAATGCAACATTCCCAATTCTTTATAATGTTTCTGGTATTGCAACATATATCATGACATTGAAAGATGATGCAGGACTTCCTAAAATGTATGCTTTTGTTTCTGTACATGACCATACAATAGTTGGGACAGGAAAAAATGTAAAATCAGCATTAAGAGCATATAAATCCGCACTTAGTTCAAAAGGTAATGTTATTTCTGTTGATTCACTTGTAAACTCTGTAAAAGCTTATACAGTTATTACTAGATTTGCAAGAGACATCAGAAATGGACAAACCTTATACTATATGCAAACAAGAGATGAACCTTCAAAAGTATTCATTGCTGATTCAACAATTTCTGAAGAAGTAATTATTACCAAAGAAGGTGATGCAGTCCAAATTGCATGGGAAGAAGGTGGTTCAGCTTTTGTAAACATCTCATACTTCAAAAATATGAGTTTAAGTTTAAACAAAAAAACTGAGCAAATAAAAAAAGAAGAATAGTATCAACAACTACAAGAAAAAAGTGTAGAAGTTGATATTGATAAAAAGTGGGAGAATCTATCTCCTCAACAAAAAGCTGAGCTTTTGAAAAAGTAAAGCAAAATTAAGTAAGTCCTCCTTTGGAGGCTCTTACACAAAAACAAAAAATACATTTTTCTAAGAATATACCAGTGACATCCACTGATTATAGTTTTAGAAAAATATATGAAATTTGAAAGGATTGAAACCTAATACTAGGATTTTAATCCTTTTTCTTTTGCATAAAAAAATAGAAGAAAATTTCTTCTATTAATATAAATTTATATATAAAGTATTATTTTTTTTATTTCCTTAAAATACTTATAAAATTTCTTTTATTTTCAAATTCTTTATTTTCTATTATGTTAAATCAAGTATTTTCAAATAAATATGTAAGTTCACTTATACAAAAAGAATGATAATACCTATTAAATTTTCATATTTTAATATTATAATCTAAACTTCAAAATTTGTTCTCACTTCATTTTACAATAGATTCAGAATATTTCTCTTTATTTAAATCACTATTAAGTGACCAATTTGTCATAAAAATAACTCAATCTTCCTCCAATAAGTCATAAGCTTTTTTTAACACATTTATCCTATCTTCAATATTATCCAAATGATGAAAACTTGCTATAAAAAATATATATTTAAATTTTTTATTTATTTTTTCTAAATTTAGCATATTAAGTTCAAGAAAATCATTGTCTAAATTTCTATTTTTAGCCTCTTCTAAAAGATTTTTAGATAGATCAACACCTAAATAATTATAATTATTTAATTTTCAAATTTTTGATTCTTTAAAAAAATTCAAAAATCTTCAATTTCAACATCAAACATCTAAAATATTAAAATTATTTTCTAAATTTTCACCCCTATTATCTGAATTTAAAAAAGAAAGAAAATATTCTATTTCCTCCCATTTCATATTTTTTCTAGAATTTGAAAATGTCTTTGCAAATTCATTATAATCAACTGTCATTTTTTTATATTTTAAAAAATAGGTACCGGAATAAAATTGTAGGAAAATATAATCTTCTTAATTAAAATAGTTACCGGTATCTATTTTTTTATTACATTTTTTCTGGCATTTCTATTCAAAGTAATTCAAAACTTTCTTTCAAAATAATACCAAATTCTTTAACTAAATTTAATTTTAATTTTCTCAAATACTCATTTTTCTCACTAATAATATGAACATTATTATAAAAATTATTAAAAGTTTTTGTTAACTCATAAGAATATCAAGCTAAAATATGAGGATAATTATTTTTAGTAGATTCAATTAAAATATTCTTATATTCAAGTATCTTTTTAATAAGCTCTATTTCCTCATTCTCTATTAATGATATTTTTTGTTTTTCTATAGAGTCACTAAATTTAAAATTAGCCTTCTCTAAAATTCTTATAGATCTAACATATGCATATTGAATATATGGACCTGAATTTCCCTCAAAACTCATGAATTCATCCCAATCGAAAATAACATCTGATTCTCTATTCTTTTTTAAATATCAATATTTAATAGCTCAAATTCAAATAATCTTACTAAGCTCTTTTAATTCACTTCATTTTATATCATCTCTTTTTTCTAAAATAATTTTTTCAGCTCTCAATTCAGCTTCATCAAGTAATTTATCTAATTTAATAATTCTACCTTTTCTTGTAGACATTGCTCAATCCTTCAAACTTATAAATCAATTATATGCATGAAATAATTCTATATTTTCTACCCAATTAGCTTTTCTTGCAACTTCAAAAGTTTGCCTTAAATGTAATTGTTGTCTAGAGTCTACAAAATAAATAATCTTAACTGGATTCCAATTTTCTACCCTATATTTAATAGAAGCTAAATCCGAGGCTAAATATCAATGAGTTCAATCTCTTTTTTGCAATATACAACTTGTTATTTTACTTTCTTTAGAAAATTCAATTCAAACAGAATTATCATCATTTTTAGTAGCAATATTATTTTCAATTAACTCTTTTACTATCTCTTTCATTGAAAATTTCAAATTAGGATAATTTTCGATTTTCGGCAAATTAAGTCATTCATAAAAACTCTCTCCAATATTAAAATCTGGTTTTACATTCAATCTACCTAATTGTTTATTCATTGCAATTATACTCTCCTTTGTAAAACTTTCCCAAAGTTTTACAGATTCTAAATCCCCTTTACTTAATTTTTGGAATTCTTTCCTTATACTATCTTCAAAATCAATATCTTTTTCAGCCTCCTCAGTTATTTTAATATACAATTCAAGTAAGTGTTCAACTGCATTTTCTTTTAGTTTATCTTCATTTCACCATTTTTTATAAGCCAAAATTAATTTACCAAAAATAATACCCCAATCTCATATATGAGAATCTGATATAACATCAAATCATAACTTTTTATATATATTAATCATAGCCTGACCTTGATTTGGTGTACACATATGACCAATATGCATAGGCTTTCAAACATTTGCTCAAATATAATCTATAAGAATAGTTTCTTCACTATTTTTTTCTCTTAATTCTTCAAATTCATCATCTTCAATAAATTTTAATAATTGTTCTGTAAAAATATTATTATTAATTTTTATATTTAAATATGCACCTGAAATTTCTGAAGATTCTATAATAAATCATTTTTTATTTTTTATTTCTATATCTAAAAATTCTTTTATTTCTTCAACTATAATATTAGGATTTTTTCTTAAATCTCTAGCAAGAACACCTCAATTAAAAGAAAAATCTCAAAATGTACCTTTAGGTGGAATACTTAATTTTAAGTCATCCTTTTCAATCTTATATTTTTCAAGAATAATATCTCATAAAATAAGTAAAACCTCTTTTTTCATATTTTTAATATTTATTTAATAATTAATTATATATATAATATAGATTTTTATATAAAAATAAAGAAAAAATTTGTTTTTTACATAAAAATATGTTATTCTATAACAAGTAACAATATAAATTAACTACAATTAAATTATGAACTCTATAGATAGTATTAAAACAGATAGTATTAAAACCAAAGAAACAATAAAAGAAGAATTTCTTAAATGAGATGAAGCTGTTGATATAAAAACATTAAAAGAATTAACTCAAGATAATCTTTTAAGTGTTGAGGAATCAAAAGCATTAAGTGAAAGTATTATGAACATAGAATGAAAAGCCAAAGAAGATTTAAAAAAATTAGCTAATGAAATTAATGGAACTGATAATAGTGAAATAAGTGATGAAGAATTAAAGACAATTTTTGAAGAACAAGCAAAAAAATGAGATTACAATATAATTCAAGAAGGAGAACAATAAAAAAGACTTAATACAGTAATAATCGTATATGACATTAAAAGATATCCATCAAGAATATCTTTTTTTTATAAACAAAAACTTTATTTTATAAAAAAAATAAATATAATAAATCCCATATTTATATAAGTTTAATTAAACAAAAATACATCTATGATAAATTTATTAAAAGAGAATAAAGAATATTTCTTAAAAATTTGAATAAATAATACAAATATCTATTCTTTAAATAAACAATTAATAAAAAAAATAGTAACTAATATATCAGAAAATAAATTAGTTTTTTTAAAATGATTAAAGTGAACATGAAGAACCACCTTAATTAGCAATATAATTAGACATAGTGACTACAAAAATAATTTTATTTATATAGATAAAAGTCTTGATCTTGAAAATAAACTAAATTCAAAAAAAACACTAATAAATTATTTAAATGAATATGTACATATTCAAAACAACAACAACAACAACAACAACAACAACAACAACAACAACAACAACAACAACAACAACAACAACAACAACAACAACAACAACAATCCAGATATTAATAAATTAAACAAAGCAAAAATAATAATTTTAAAAAATATTGAATTAATCCCTGAAATAATAGATTTTATTTATTATCTTAGAAAAGAAAAATATAAAATAATAATAATATCAAATAATTTAAATATAGACAAAATAAATAAATACACATGATATAAAACTTCAAAAGAAGATAAAACAAAATATATAATTATTAATGACATAGAAAATAATTATATAGAAGTAGAATTAAAAGAACATAGAATTTATAACTTTAAATTAACTGACACCACATTAGAAGAACATATAAAATTAAGGTCTAAAAATATAATTTTAGAAGAGATAATAAAAATAAATTCTTTGAAAAATTCATTATTATATAATTATACTATAACATTTATAGCAAATAACAATACTGTATCATCAATAAGAGAATTAAATAGAAATTTAAATAATGTAATAAAATTATCATTAGTCACAATGATGGAATATATAAAATTCTCTCTTAATTCAAAAATAATTGAAACAATACATAGCTTTGATTTTAAAAAAAATAAAACAATTGAAACAAGAATAAAATATTATTTTACTAATATTAATTTTAGAAATAGCATTTATAATTATAAAATTAACAACAATATTTTAAAAGAAAATCTTGTTTTCAATGAATTAAAAAAAGAAAACTACAAAGTAGTTTCTTGAATAAATTGAAGCTACTTATTTAATTTTTATACAAGTAAGATTACACAAAAGATAGAAAAAGAGAATATAACTATAAATTTTGATACAAAATATATTGATTTTTGTGGATACACAGATAAAAAAGAAATAAAAAAACAAATAAACAAATTACTAAAAGTTCCCGAAGTAAAATATAACAATAATAATAAAAATAAGATCATAAATTATACTTTTAATAAATACTTAATAATTGAAAATCCTAAAGAATTAGGAATACATAAATTAGAATATAACAATTTAAAAATAGTAAATTTAGAAAAATTACTTAAATTAATATAATAATTCAAACAATTTTGAATTTTCTTCAAAGAATTTTGTATCCATTAATTTTTCAAACTTTTTCTTGAAAAATATTTTATGAGCAGGATTATTTTTAAAATAATTTCATATTTTTTTTATACCATTATTACTATCTTCCATAAATAAAATTAAATTTGTATAATCATTTGAATATTCATTAGCTAAAATTAAATTAACCAAAATCTCATATATATTCTCTTCTAAGTATTTATTATTTAAAAAATCTCTAACTTTATATCATTCTGGAAAAAATGGTGATATAGGAATTTTATAGTAATTAAATGATCAAGATGGTGTTATTGTAGGAATAATATTTTTAGAGTGAAAATTGAGAAGCTTTTCTTTATTATTATAATTATATTTTTTTCATAAATCATAAGATAAATCTGTTATATTATATTCTTCATCATTTATTTCTTCAATATACTCCAAAAAAGTATCAAAACCTTGTGCAAATTTAATTGGTCTTTTATTATCATCTGTATTTATAAAAAATTGTATTTTTCAAAATTTTTCAAATTGTTCTAAATCTCAATATTTTTCTTTTAAATTTAAAATAATATTTTTAATTCTATCTATATTTTGAATTGTAATTGATATTCAAAAACCTCATAATTCTCATTTAATAACTATTTGTTCAAAAGCTTCCAAAGAATATTTTTTATCTGGTATTTTTGTAATAAATGTTGGATATTTTCAAAATTTTTCAAAATAATATTCTGATAAATCTGCATAATTTTTTCAATCTTTTTCATCGAACCAATCAAGAGGATCTGATGCAAAATAAAACACATGTTCATTTTTCTTACTTAATCAGTCAATAATTCTCTTAATAGCACCCCACGAAAGATATGTTCATAATTCTTTTCTATTTAAAGCATTATTACAACATCAAGCACAATTTCAAGAACATCACTTTGTAAGTTGTATATTTGTTGTTTTTTCTAAAATTTTCTCAATATCTTCTTCTGAAAATCATTCAAATAAATCTTCAAATTCTATTTTATTTTTATATCATTCTTGATTCTCAATTGATTTTGTATTATTTACTATTTTTGTAGATAAATTTTGTATTATTTGTAATTTATTTTCTACAAAATTTGAATATTCTCATTTTTTTAATCATCTTTTATTTATAAATCTTTTTATATGATCTAATTGTTTTTCTTCCTCTTCTGTAACCATTCTTTTTGATTCTTCTATTTTTTCTAAATTTATTATAACTTTATCTAAAACTAAATTTATCTTTTCTTGTAATTCTTTATTTCTATAATAATCTTGTATTTCTCATATTCAAACAATTGCATGATAATTTTTTTCAATATCTTCTCAATTTTCTTTTAAATCTTCTACAATATCCAAAACATTTTGAAAATAATTATTTTTTTCTAAATATTCTTGAATTTTTGGATCAATAAAATTATCAATTGGGCTTATAATTTCTTCAAATTCTTCCTGATATTTTTTTTGTTCAGCAAAAATACAAGATTCTTCATTTTGAAAAAAATTTATTCAAGTTTGAGTTAATCAAAAATTTATATCATTTTGAGTCATATTTCTATTATTATTTTAAATAACTTATGTTTTATATTTTAACATAAATTTATTTTAAATGCAAAAAAAATAGAGTATTTTTTATTTTCACTCTACTTTTTAGGGGGCAGTTCATATAAGAAGAAGTTTTAAATTAATATAATTAAAAATTAAACCCCTAGACAATATATCTAGGGGTTTAATTTTTTAGAGTATTATAAATTTATTTTAAAAGAATCTCATAATTTCGGTACAATAATATCTATTTGTGAGTTAACTTTTTCTATTAATCATTTTAAAATTGTTCTATTTTCATCTCAATGAGTAAGAGATAAAGTAGCATTTTTTGAATACTTTAATTTATTTCATCAAAAATTCACTAAATCTCATTGTCACATATGTGAAGAATATCATCAAATTGAAACAATCTTACATTTTACTTCATATTCTTCTCAATCAATTATAATTTTTTTATCTAAATTTTTAGCATCAATTAACTTTTTTTCAATATCAAGTAACTCTCTTGCTAATGTTCATTCAGCAACATATCATGATAAAATAATTGTAGAATTTGAATCTGAAACCATATTTTTTATATGATTAATTATTGCTCATCATTGCATCATTCAACCAGATGATATTATTATATCTCTTGATAATTTTCTATCTACATTATGTATTTTTTTATATTCCCCTGCTTGCAATACCCTAACTTGTTCTTTTCAAAATAAAGACTTTTGATATAAGGGATCTAAAATCTTATATTTTTCTGGAAAGTATTTTATAAATATATCTTTGACTTTTCATGCTAAAGGAGAATCTTGTAATAAAAATCAACTAAAAAAGTTTTTTGAACTATTTTTTATTTCATTCTCCAGAGAAGATATAGAAATAAATAGTTCTTCTTTTCTATCATTTTGTTGTTTATCTAATTTATTTAAAGATAACAATTTATTATATTCTTTTGATAAATTACTTTTTCTTTTATGTATTTTTTTAATTTTCTCAATATTATCAAGATTTTCATATTTATTATTTAATAATTCTGTTTCAATTTCCTGAGTTCTCTGTAAAGAAAAAGCTGCAATTAAAACCTTTCATTTTGAATTATTCAATATTTCTATCAATTTATTAAACTCTTCTACTTTATTAGGATGCTCCCTATCTGAATATGTTGATTCAAGTTGAGTATAATCATATTTATATTCTGGAATATCAGGTTTTCATGACAAATTTGGATTTGTATCTTTTCACAAATCTCAACTAAATAATAAATTTTTGAAACTTTTTTTGATTTCTTTATGTCAATTAAATCTATTTTTTCAATAATCAATTATAAAATTAACATTACTTTTAATTTCTTTTGTAATATAACTTAAAGAAGCTATTATACTTCACTCAATATGCCCTGCATCATAAAACTTTAATTTCAAACTTTCAACTATTTTTTCATTGTTTTTCTCTAAAACTATTCTTAATTTATTTTTAGCTATACTTATTTGCTTCTTTGTATATTTTAATTTTTTGTTTCAAAATCTTTCTTTTATAGTATCATCAATATCACTTCTATCATCACAATTATACTCATCCAAAATATTTACTTTTTCTTTATAAAAATTTTCTGATTTTTTATATTCTTCATATTCATCTATTAGTTTATCTTGTTTTCTTAATACCTCTAATTTTTTATTAAGACTCTTAATGAATTCATATTTTTTATTAATTATATTTTTATTTATCTCTAAATATTCTTTACTAATTATATTTTTATTTATTTTTCAATCTTTTTCATTAATTAGACCATTACTTCATTCATTAAGTATTAAATCAATTATTTTTTTATTATTTAAATAAAATAAATAATTATTATAAAATTTTCATAATTGATTTTTAATAGAATTATTTTTTCATTTTTTAATATATTTATTAAATTCTTTATTTTTTTCAGATAAAATTATAAAATTATTTATTCATTCAATATTATTTTCAGATATAAAATTTGAAATTAAATTATAAAAATCTATATTTTTTATAATAATTTTATTTTTGTTATAAAATTTTATTAAGTCCTCTATTTTATAAGAATCTATTTCTAGATTATTTTCTGAATCAATTTCTTGTGATAAATTATTAATTTTTAATTTAATAGAATCTTTATTTTCATTTTTTATAGAATTAAATTTTTCAGCACTATCTAATATACTTTTATAAGTAAATCATTCTTCTAAATCTCTTTTAAATATTCAAATATCAGAGTTTTTTAAAATATAATTACATTCTTCCAAATATTGTTTTAATTCTTTTCACTTAGGCAAAATAATTTTTGATTTATTTTTTGCTTTATTATAGTTATATACAAATTTATATGCTTTATTATATTCTTCTCTTTTTATTTTATTATCAGAATTATAAGAAACTGTATTATCATAATCACTATACCATTTATTAATTATATATTGCTTTAAATGTGGTAATACATATATCTTTTTATTATATCAATCCTCTATTATTTTAGGAATTCTATCTATAACTTCAGAATCTTTTTTTGTTATCACTATCCTACTATCTAAATTTATTTCTTCTCAAACCTCTAAAGTTTTAATTAATTTTATAGTTTCATAAACATCTTTCACATCATACAATAATTCTGGAATATTAGAATTCAATATTTTTTCTACATCATTTTCTCATAAAATACCATTATCAGATAATATTTTTTTTGCTTTAATATAAATACTTTCTATATCATTTCAATTATCATAAAGATTATTTAAGCTCTTTTTTAATTTATTCTTTTCATTGTTACCTAAATTATTTTCTTTTAATTTATCATAAGTTTTTACTATTTTTAATAAATCTCTAAAATTTTGTCATTTCTTTTTATTTCATTCTTCTAATCCATCAATTTGATTTTTAACAAGTTTAATATAATCTTCCCACATAACAAGAGCTAAATCCTTAGTAATAGGAGTCATTATAATATTTCATTTAAATCATGCTTTTACAAGTTGAGGAACTCTTCAAATATGATCCATATGAGCATGAGTTATTACCAAATTGTCAGCATTTATTAAATTTTTAGGTATTTCTTTATTTAATAATGCTGCATTTTCACTTCATTGATGCATTCAAAAATCTATTATTACTGAATTTCATCATAGCACATCATTTGTTGATTTAACAAGAGTAGTAGAACCTGTTAAACTAGCTCCTAATTTTTTATCTTCTATTCCTCATGGATTATTAATTTCAAGATAAGACATATACTTTTTTAATTAAAAATTATTTTTCTATTTTGAAATTTATATCTAAATTTCATTCATTTACTGATTCTAATACTAAATTAACTTTATCTCATAATTCGATAATAGTTCAATCATTATTATTCTTCATTCTATATACTCATTCAAATAGTTTTTCAAAATAATAATCAGATAAATACACCTCTGAAACTACTCCTCAAATAGTGTTATCTAAAATAATATTTACCTTCTTAGTATTTATATCATCAATATATCAAACAAAACTTTCTCATATTTTATCTTTCATTAATTGAACAGATAAAAATTTATTAACATCTTTTTCATTAGTTTCAGATACAACTTCCTGTAAGCTACATTTTTCTGCAACAGATTCTAACATATTATTATAATGTTCATATCTTTTACTTGTAAAATCTCAATGTAATATTTCTTTCATTATTCTATGAATTTGAGTATCTGAATATCTTCTTATTGGTGATGTAAAATGACTATAATAATCTAAAGCTAATCCAAAATGTCCTTGTCTAACTGATGTATAAATAGCTTTTTTCAAAGTAGTTGTTATCTTTTTTGTTAAAAATCTTTCTTTAGAGTGTCATTTTATAGATTCAAGTAATTTTGAAAAAGTTTCTGGCTTATTATTTTCAATCTGAAAATTTATATTCAATACTTGTAATATATTTTTTAATTTTTCCACTGATTCCTCTTCTGGTTCCAAATGAGTTCTATGAATAAAAGGAACATCCTCAAATTTACCTTTAAGTTTATTTCAAACTAATTGAGGAACAATATAATTAGCCATAACCATCATATTTTTAATCAAATTATTTGATTCATACTTTGGATAAGATCATATTCCAATTGGTCTTTTTTCTTCATCTACAATTATTTTTGTTTCAGTAGAATTTATTTCTAATTCCCCCTTTTCCTTAAATTGTTTTCAAATTTTAGTAGACAAATCAAATGCATTCTTTGTTAATATTGATAATTCTTTTGTAATATTATCTTTAAATAATAATCTATCTCAAATATTTATTTTTCAATTATCAATTTCATCTATTTCTTTGTAAGTCATTCTAAAGTCAGTATTTATAACTGATTCATAAAAATCACATTCTTCCAATATAGGTTTTCAATATTTATCACAAACAATTTCAACTGTAACTGTTTGCTTATCTGTATGAGGATTTAAACTACATAAGTCATTTGAAATCTTTTCTGGATACATTGGAGTAACTCTATCTGCATAATAATAAGATGTTCCTCTTTCAAAAGCCTCTTTATCTAAATCAGATCACTCTTTGATATAGTGAGTAACATCTGCAATATGAACATATAATTTGAATTTTCAATCTTTTAAAACTTCAATACTAATAGCATCATCTAAATCTTTAGAATCTGCTCCATCAATAGTTATAGTTAATAAATTTCTTAAATCCTTTCTTTTTTCAATATCACTTTCAACATCATTATCTATCTCACTAAGATCCCTTAATACATTTTCAGGAAATTCTAATCTTATTCAATTAGAAACTGCAATTTTTGCTATTTCTACTGAAAAATCTCACTTAACTCATAACCTTTCCTCAATTTTAAATTTATTATCTTTCAAAATCTGTATTCTATAAATATCTCAAAGATTAAAATCAAAATTATTACCATTAAGAAATTCATCTATATAAATTTTTTTATTAGTTTTATCGTCAATAAAATATATTTTATTATCTCTCTTTATTAATTCTGCTGTTGAAAAAGTTTCAGATGCTTCTATTATTTCTTTAATTAATCACTCCTCTCTTCAATTCTGATTTCATAAAATAAAAAAAACTTTATCTCATGTTTTTGCTCAAGAAGTATTAATTTTATTAACAAAAATCTGATTATTACTTCATTTAGTATTAATAAATCCTCCTCCTTTTTTTCATTCTCTATATGTTCATTCAATCAAGTTAACTACTTTTTCTTTTGTTTCTCAAACTAATCAAACAACTCTATAAATAGGTATATTTGGATTATCTGAAATATTTTCTATTTCAACTTCATCTCAATTTTTAGCACTTCAAAAATTATCTTTTAAAACTAAATACTGTCCATCAATAAAAGCAGAATCTCAAAAAATTTCTATTTCTCATTTTATAGTATCAGACATAATTATATATTTAAAAAATTAAACTTACTTACTTACTTACTTACTTACTTACTTACTTACTTACTTGCTTACCAAAAAATTATTCATAAATTACTTCAATTAATTTTTTATCAGTATCAAAACTAACATATTTATCAATAATTTCTTTAAATTTATTCTTAGGAATTATTATACTTCAATCATTAACTGACACATAACTAATTCAATTCTTTTTTAATTTTAAATCTTTAAAATTTTTAAGGTATTCTTTTCATATAACAATAGGATTATTATTTAAATCTATCATAAATTGAAATTTGCTTGTAATTCAAGCTCATACAAACTTTTTTCACAATACATCAATTTCTCAAAATAGTTTTCTAATATAGTATTTACCCTTTAAATTCAATATCTCCCCATCATCAGTCAAAAAACAATTATGTATTTTTCTTTTAAAATCATTACTATTAATATATTTTATATTAATAATTTTTTTTCAATAAAAATTTTCAAAAGATATAATATCAACAATATGCCAATCTGAAAAATAATCAAAATCTAAATTTTTTATCTTATTATCCTTTCAAGCATTCATCATTAAAAGTAAATCTTTTCCATCTATTTGATTTAATTCTTTTGTAAAAATTTTTACTGAATTATTAATTTTTAGTCTGAAAAAATCTAAAGCAGCTAACATTCACTTATCATAACCTAATTTCAATGAAATATCATTTTCTAAAACATATTTAACTCTATTTATAATATTTCACTCTTGAATTAAAGTTTTAACAATATTTTCTCAGGACTCTTCCAAATTGATCTCTTCTTCTGTCTTTTTAAAATCTATATTATTAATAACTGGATAATCAGGATTTTTTCAAGATAATCCTTTATAAAAATTATCAACATCAGATAAAATTTTTAAATTATATTTTAATGAATCATTATTTAATTCATTATTATTAATCAAGTATTCTTCAATTTTATATCTATTATTTTCATCTTTTAAAAAAACTCAGATAAACTTATCAATATCTTCTCAATTTATTTCAATATTATTAATTTTAAAATAGTTTTCTATCAAGTAAAAAAAATCATTTTGTTTTAATTCTTTTTTTAAATTTATACCTTCAGATCATGTTTTTATTTTATTTCACATATTATTTAGTTAATCTGTCTAATTGAAACACTATATTTTTAACAAACTTTTCTTTTCATTTTAATAATTTAAAAAGATTATCAAATCAAACAACTTCTATATTATTTTTAAAATCATCTGTAGTATATAAATTAAAAACAAAACTATCATCATACAATTCTGATATTTTAATACTTGTATATTTTTTATTTTCAATTTCTATAGATTGATCTGAAATATCTAAATTATAAATTCATTTTATTCAGATAAAAGAATTATACTTTGATAACTGTAAATTTAAACTTTCTTCTGATATAACTTTTTTAGGGTCATTATTAATCATATAATAATTTTCACCTTTATATATTAAATCTATTTTTTTTATAATAAATAATTTATGTTTTTGCTTTTTTCAATCTTCTAAAATTTCAATTTCAACAGCATTCATATCCCTATCAAGATATCATCCCATTGTTCAATGATATTTTCAATAAGACAAAAATTTATAGTCTAAAATTTTGTCCAAATTATTTATATTTCAAACAAATCCTTCATTATCTGATAAAATTTTACCATTACTAGTAATTACAATAGATTCTTTTTCAGTTGAATTAAAAACAGTTAATTCTAAAAAATTTATTCCATCAAAATATTTTCATCAATTAATTTCAGAAATTTCATATTCATAATCAAAATCTACTAAATAATTATTTGATTTAAAATCATCATCTTTATTTTTTTTAATTTTTCATGTATTCATAAAATACAATAAATCTGAAATTTTTATTTTCTCCATCTCATTATTAAAAATATTTGATTTAGAAATAGTTTTACCTTCATATTCTACTCTATAGCTTGCAATTAAATATTCTAAATCAAAATTATTAATATTCAGATTTTCTATTGTAACATCATTAACATTAAATATATTAGATTTTGTATTTCAATCTAATCCTAAAGTATCTATAATATTATTTCAATAAATATCAATAGTTTTTAAAAAGTTATATCACCCAAAATTAAAAGTATAATCAATTGATGTTACAATATTATTTTTTCTATTTCTGTATATTTTTCCATTTTTATTTATATATACTTTTTTAAGTATAAAATTTTTATCTGTGTACTCTACAAAAACAAAAGTTTCATCTCAAAAAGTAAAACTATTATTAAAATCAACTTTTGAAATAGGAACTCAATTTTCAGTAATTGAAGAATATCAATTAGCTCTTAATTCAAATACAGCATTTTTAAAATCATCCAATATAATATCTGATATCTTTAATTTCAATCAATCTAAAAGTGGATTTAAAATTTCTTCATCATTAAAATTAGATGAATTATTTAGTTTAGATAATAAAAAATCTCATACTTTTAAAAATTTTGTGAATTCTTCTTGTATTATAGGTCTATTAAATTTTGGATCACTTCAAATATATTCAATAAAAAAGTTTTTTGCATTTCCATAACTAAAATAATCAAAAACAAACAGATAAACATCATTAATATCAATTTCTTTTTTAATTGATTCTTTCTCTTCAATTTTTCAATCTATATTATGACTTTTTACTTCTAAAATACTATTTAGAAAACTATTAATTGTATCTATAGAATTACTATTATCTTTTTCTGAAGAACTTAAAAAATTTAATTCTTCATTTAAATAATTAACTAAATAAGTAAGAAAATATTTATTTGAAAACATTTCTCAAACTTCCTTAGATATATCTAAATCATTACTTAGTTCTTTTAAATTTTCTTGCATATAATTTTATTATTTTTTAAGCCTTAAATCACATTACAATATCTTTTTTCTCTTCAACTTCTGTAAATTCAATAGCTCATAAGATAGTTTCAGTAGTTATTGTAAAATTACTATTTTCAAATAGTTCATCCAATCAAACATCATGAGCATTCTTAATTAATTTCATTACAAATCTACCAGATCTTCCCTTTATAGTTTTTGCAATTTTAGGAATATCTAAATCAGAATGCTCATACATTTCATCTTTACTTTCTTTCATTTTTTCTCCAATATGCAAATCTATAATCTTTTCTAATTCATCTACATTTGGCATAGGTATTTCAAAATTCTTATCAATTCTACTTAATAAAGCAGGATCTAATATATCTTTTCTATTAGTAGCAAATACATATGTTATTCTTCATTTATATTTTTCATCAATTCAATCCATTTCTGTAAGCAACAATGCCATCATTCATTCTTTATGATCCTTAGATCATCTAGCTGGAAATAAATTTTCAGATTCATCAATAAAAATTATAGCATTTTCTCATGTAGTATCTACATGTTTTTTTGCTTTATCGAATTCGGCTTTTAAATTATTTTCACTTTGTCATACAAACTCTCATTGAATATTAGGTTTAACATTAAAAAATCAGGCCCCCGACTCATTTGCAATAATTTTTGCAATTGTAGTTTTTCAACCTCATGGTAATCAAAAAAGTAAAATTCAATTAGGAAAAGTTCATCATCTTTTTAAATAAAAATCTCTATTTTTATATTTTTTTATTAGTCATGATAATTCTTTTTTGATTTTCTCATTAAGTATTAAATCACTTAATCAAATTTTTTTTATTTTTAATTCTTTATCACCTTTAACTTCATTACCTCAAAAAGATGTATTTCAATTTCATTTATCTTCATTATAATTTAATTTTCTATCTCATGTCACATTCATAAACTGAGAAAAAACAAAATTTTCTTGAAGTTTTGGATATCAATAATCTCACATAACTCAATCTTTTTCATATCTTCAAAAAGCTTCATATAAATCATTTACAATTTCTTCAGAAACACCTGGTAATTGTTTAGATACTTTTATGAAATATTCTTCTGTTTGAATATTACTTCTAGGCTCTGCAACAATATTTATAGTAAAACCTGAAATATTTTCTTCATCTGTAATTCAAGGTTTAAAATATTCTTCAGAAATTTTAATATAAAAATTTAAATCAGGAGTATTTGAATGTAAAAAAGTTGAATCATTTATTTTTTGAAATGATAAAGTTTTATTAAAGTGTTCAATTATTGTATTTCTACTAACTTTAGAATCATAACTATTTCTAAATCAAATAATAAATTTACAATCATTATTCAAGGTATTAGTGAAAATTCAGTCATTATTTTCAACATAATCTTCCATTTCAGATAAATCAAAATTATATCAGATTGAATCAATAATTCCTCAATCAATTTCTTTTTTTCATTCAACCATAAAATTATTCATTTCCATCATATAGTTTAAATATTCATCTGTATTTATAGGAGGAATAACAACAGGATAACTTTTTAAATATCTTTCTGCCTTACCTGTAAGTCTTTTCATTAAACCATACATTTTATTATCAAAATCTTTTTGATTTTTAGTTTCAGGTAATAAAATATTATTTAAAAATAATTCCTCTAGTATTTCTTTTCTAGAATATATTTCTGTTTCATCAATCATTGATCATAATTCATCACTAATTTCTTCTCAAGGATTAATACCAACTAATTCTAAATAATAATTTATATATTTATCAAATTCTGTTTCAGACTTTAAAGACAAAGAAGAAATAAGTTTCGTTATAAATTTATTCAAATAAGCTTTTTTATTTTTATTCAGTTTAGGAATAGCTAAAGCAATTGTTTGTCTTATTTCCTCTTTATTTTGTTCTATTAAATCCCTTATATCTTCTAAATCAACTCATTTTAAAGTTCTTTTTATTTGAATTTCCTTTTCTGTTTCTTTTCATTTATTCAATATACGTTTTTTTGTTTTTTTATCTCTATAAATAGACTGAACACCATTCTCATCAAGAAGTAACTTATGTATACCTCTTATAGTAGTAACTTTTTCTTCCCCTATTTCTAATGAATTCTCATCCATTCTTGAAGTTATCTTATTAATTTGTTGATTATTACTTTTAATCATATTAATTTTTTAAATTATAAATACTTAATTATTTATATTAATATATCACTAAAAGTCAATATTATTTTGATAAAATAATTAATTAATATAAATTATCTTTTGAAAAAATAAATATTTTTATTATATTTTAAAAACACAAAAACAAAAAGGAGTCATAATGGCTAAAAAGAAAAAAGTAGATGTGGATATAGCAAAGTTATTAAAGTATCCATTAAATCCAGAGTATATTCAATATTTAAAATCATTGAATAGAGAATTTGAAAAGAGAAAAAATGCTCTTAAGCAAGGTAAAGATAGATCAAATCGTACACCTGTTTTTAGGAAGCAGGAGACATTAGACTATGAATCTAAACTTAAAATTCTGCAAATTGAATTAGGAAAAATTCAAAAGCATATTATAGAAAAAGGTCTTAAAGTATTAATGATCTTTGAAGGAAGGGATGCTGCAGGAAAAGGAGGTTCAATTCAAAGATTTACTCAGTATATAAACCAGAGAAATTTTAGAATTGTAGCTTTAAATAAACCTACTGAAAAAGAAAAATCTCAAATGTATATGCAACGGTATTTAAAAAATCTTCCAGGAGGAGGAGAAATTGTCTTTATGGATAGATCATGGTATAATCGTTTGGGTGTTGAAACTGTAATGGGATTCTGTAGCGAAAGAGAAACTGCTAAATTTTTAACAGAGGTACCTATACAAGAAAAACTTATAGTAGATTCAGGGATCATTCTTTTTAAATTTTATTTTTCTATTTCAAAAGAAGAACAAATAAAAAGATTAAAAGATAGAGAGACTAATCCATTAAAGTGGTATAAGTTATCACCTATTGATAAGCTATCTCCAGGCTTGTATGATCAATATACACATGCAGAGGCAGAGATGTTACAAGCATCACATAAAGAACATGCACAATGGACAGTATTTAACAATAATGATAAGAAAGTTGGCAGGTTAAATGCATTAGGTTATTATATATTGTATTTTATGGATAAATATCCTTATATGGATATGATAGATAGAGAAATTATTGAAAATATTATGGATGAATCAAAAATTCAGCATGGTAGTGATAGGAATATTGAAATAAGAAAAACACATAAGTTTGTACCAAAAGATTAAAATACTGGTGGTGCAAAACAAAGATAATTAAAAATATCAGAAGCCAAAATTAGCTTCTGAATATCAAATCAGAAGCTAAAACTTCTGGTTTTTTCTTGTCTAAAATTTTGGACAATAAAAAAGCCCAGAAGCTAATACTTCTGGACAATAGTACCAGAAGCTAATACTTCTGGTTTTTTATTTGTTATTTTTTCTCCTTTTTTATTTTTTTAATAAGATTTTTTAAATCTCCTATCTTTTGTTCTCTGAGGAAAGAAATTATTTTTAAATCCTCCTCAAGATCTTTTTTTGTTTCTTTGTTAATGTCTCTTTTTGAAAGTAGTTTTTCTATTTCAACTTTTCTCTCTTTGAGTTTTTTAAGAAGTTTTTTTAATTTCTTCTTTTTTAACTCATTCTTTGAGTCAAAGTTAAAACCGAATTCCTCTTCTAAGAATTTTTTAATTTTCATAATTATTCTCCTTGATAATTTATGTTGTAATATCTTCATAATTTTCATCAGTATCATTTGATAAATCTTGAATAAATACAATTTCTGACATTGTTAACATATTTTTAGTTATATCACTAACATAACCCATATCATTCATTAATGATGTACTCATTTCATGAGTAATTAGATTATTTCTAATAAGATTATCTAATTTACCATTTTTAATAACATCATTTTGTTTAATATGAAGTTTTGCTTTTGAAATCAAAATCATAATCTCATCTTCTTCATTAGATTTGCTAATTTGATCAACAAATCTTAATAATTCAGCAAGACTCTTTTGAATAGCCTGATACTCTTGTCTGATATTTTCATTTTCAGATTTTAAGTACTTTTGCATATTTTTTTGTAAATGTTTTGTATCTTTTACAGCCTCAGAGATATCTCTTACTGCAAGCTTAATTTTATAAACTTGTTTATTATAATCTTCAGACATATTTTGTTGAGCTATGGTTGCAAAGTCAACAATCTCACCATAAACACCTTTTATTTTCATTTTATAGAAATGATCAATATCAATCACCTCTGATGAATAAGGATGTTTCACTACCTCTTCAAAACTTTTATCACTAACAATATAACTACGATTTAAATTTAAACCATGAGAAATAATTTCAAATGCATTTTCATACATATGTCTTGTTTCATGGATAATTGAAGCAATGGCAGTTGATGGTAATTCAAGAGAAGATTTATTAAGATATAATGCAGTTTCAACCGAGGTATTTACTTTATTTTTATCTTTAAGTAACTTTTCAAGAAAAACGACCAATCTTCCGATGAATGGAACCATAACTAGAACACCTATAACATTGAAAATCGTATGGAATACGGCAAGTTTCAAAGTATAATCATCATTAGCAATACCAAATGACAAACTTGTCCAGTCAACAGCAACCATGATTTGTTGCATAAATATAATTGCAATTAAACCAGTAATAACATTGAATATTAAGTGTGCACCAGCAAGCCTTTTGCCTTCAATATTTGAGGACATTGAACCGATAATTGCTGTGATTGTAGTACCAACGTTAGCACCAATTGCAAGTGCCAATGCATTCTCATAACTTATCTGACCGGCTGCCAAGGCAGTAATAATCAAAACAAGTGTAGCATGACTTGATTGCATAACAACAGTTGCAAAAATACCAATTCCAGTAAAGATTAGTAAGCCTTTTAATCCACCAACAGAGTATGCTGATAAATCAACTGCACTTTTGAATGCCTCAAATCCTTCTTTCATATAATGAATACCTAAGAACAAGAAACCAAGTCCAGCAAGAATATAACCAATACCTTTAAGTGATTTTGCTTTTTGGAAAATTAGTATTACACCAAATACAAGCATAGGCATAGCATATGATGAAATGTGTACCTTAAGTCCTAATCCAGCAATAAGCCATGCTCCAGTTGTAGTTCCTATATTTGCACCAAAAATTATTCCTATACCTTGAGCAAGACCAATAAGTCCAGCACCAAGGAATGAAATTGTAAGTACAGATACTAGTGAACTAGATTGCATTAATGTAGTAGATATCATACCAAAAGTTAGACTCTTCCATGTCTTATCAGTAGATTTTTCAAGTATTCGCTCAAGTGTTCCTCCTGAAAAAGCTTTAAATCCCTCTTCAAGGGAAATCATACCAAACAAAAATATTGCTACTCCTGCTGATATTTCTTTAAAATCTGGACTAATCCAAAATCCGTATGCCAGTATTATTAAAATAATTGGCAAAAATATCTTTTGTAACATTTATACTCCTTATGCATTTACACCAACAAAGATGAAGAAAATAGCAGCTGATAATGCAGCAGCTACAGGGACTGTAATAATCCAAGCTGCAACAATTTTTCTAACTTGTTCTCTTGCTACATGCTTTTTATTTTTGAGTTCCTCGAGGAAGGCCTCTTTTGTCTCTGCTTTTTTAGCTCTTTTTTCTGCTTTTTCTTCTAAATCTAAGAGTTCTTTAAAATCAGAGATACTTTTATTACTCTGAGCTTTAAGAACCTTTCTTCTTTTTTCTAATTCCTCTATTTTTACCATATGAAGCTGGTATTTTTCTTCTGCTTCATTTGGATCAATTGGATTTTTGTCAAGGTATTCTCTAAGGAACCCTACACCAAATAATCCCCCAATTGCAATATGAGTTGAAGATACTGGAAGACCTAATTGAGAAGCAATAATTACTGTGATAGCTGCTGCCATCATAATAGAAAATGATCTCATTTGGTCTAGTTCTGTAATTTCAGACCCTACCGTTTTTATAAGTCTAGGTCCAAAAAGAGCTAACCCAACAGCTATTCCACCACCACCAACTACCATTACCCATAAAGGTATAGAAGCTTTTGCAGAGATAGATAAATTTGTTAAAGCATCATAAACTGCAGCCAAAGGACCAACAGCATTAGCAACATCATTTGCACCATGAGCAAAACTTAGAAGTATTGCAGCAAAAATAAGAGGTATATTGAAGAGAACATTTATAGCATCTCTACCATTAGACAATACTTCTACCTTTTTTACAATTCTAGGTTTTACTATAATATAGGTAATTAAACCTCCAATTGAACCAAGAATAAGAGCTACAATAAATGTAGGCTTTTTAGTATCTGGTAAAAATGATAGTACATCAACAATTAAAGGCCAAACTTTTTTAAATCCTTTAAGAGTTAAATATGTAATAAATGCTGTAGCCATAACTGCTACCAAAATAGGTATAATTTTTTTTGCAGCATCTTTCATATTTTTTTTATATACTATTTGAGTTTTTATGATATAAAGAAATCCAGCTGCAATTACAGCACCAAGTACTGGTGATATAATCCACGAAGCTGCAATTTTACCCATAGTTAACCAAGAGACAATTCCAAAACCACCTGCAGCTATACCTCCCCCCATTACACCACCAACAATTGAATGTGTAGTAGAGACAGGTGCTTTAAGCCAAGTTGCAATATTAAGCCATAAAGCAGCAGCAAGTAATGCTGCTGACATTGCATATACAAAAGTTATTGGATCTCCACCAAAAGCAGCAGGATCAATAATACCTTTTTTAATAGTACCAACAACATCACCACCAGCAATCAATGCTCCTGAAACTTCGAATATAGAAGCAATAATAATTGCTCCACCTATTGTAATTGCTCCAGCACCAACTGCAGGACCAACATTATTAGCTACATCATTAGCCCCAATATTCATTGCCATATAAGCTCCAAACACTGCAGCAAGAATTAGAAAACCTCCATTTAAAGTTTCTCCAATTAAGCTATTTGTATAGAATGCAACTATAATTGCAAAAATTGCTCCTAATACTAGTTTAACACTAGTATTATTACTTAAATTTTCTTTCATTTTTTGTCCTTTTTATTGATTTTTCAATCTTTTTCATTTTTTTAGATAATATATTAAATATTATCCACCTCTAAAAGTTCACTTCTTAATGAAGTTAGCTACTTAATGAAGTTAGCTAATAATTTTTTTCATCCGTCTCCTCCTTTTAATTTTTTCGGTTTATGTTAATGAACATTAACAAAGGCTTGAATAATAGGCTTTTATATATTATTGTCAATAATATATTTGACTTTTTTTATTTCATCCTATACTTTGTAGTTACTCAAAATAAAAAGGAGAAAACATGGCTATTAAATTAACCAAAAAACAAAAAAAAAGAGCATTTCGAAGAGAAATTGAACTTATAGAATTGAAATTATATCAAATTGAACTCATTAAACTTCAGCAATATTTTGAAAAGACAGGAAGAAGTTTAATTGTAATATTTGAAGGAAGAGATGCAGCAGGTAAAGGTGGATCAATTAAAAGAGTATTGGAATATTTAAATCCAAAACATTGTAAAACAGTTGCCTTAGGTAAGCCTACAGATAGAGATACTACTCAGGATTATTTTCAAAGATATACTGTTCATTTTCCTGCAGCTGGAGAAATTGTTCTTTTTGATAGGAGTTGGTATAATCGTACAATGGTTGAACCAGCTCTTGGCTTTTGTTCACAAGAAGAATATGAAGATTTTCTTCCTCGTGTTTCAGATTTTGAAAAATTACATTTTAATAATAATTCAAAAAAAGAGCATAAAAAGAAAACTATTTTATTGAAATTATATTTTTCAATTACTAAAGAAGAGCAAGCTAAGAGATTTGAAAAGAGACAAACTAATCCTCTTAAAGAGTGGAAATTTAGTGAAGCTGATGCTCAAATGCAAGACAAATGGGATGTATTTACTGAGTTGAAATATATAATGCTTAAAAAAACAAATACAAAAAGCAATCCTTGGGATATCATAAGATCTAATGATAAACACAAGGCAAGAATTACTGCAATGAAGCTTATTCTTAGATCAGTACCAAATTATGAAAATAAAAATTTGGAACTTGATCTTAGTTTGGATCAAAGTGTTTGGCTTTCAGGAAACTGTGAAGAAGACAATATGAAAGCAGAAAGAAAAGGAAAATGAAATTATAAGCTGTAGTTACAACTACAGCTTTTCTTATTAAAAACTTTTTATTGATAAAATAATAGTGAGCCATATTTACTTGGATTTTCATTTTTATTGTATATAATATTATTAAATAATTATTTAATAATAGATTTATGTCAAGACCTTGTAAAATTAGAAATATAGAAAAAGAAGTGGAATTCACTTGTTTTAAACCTGCTTGAGTTTCAAGAGAAAAATTAGAAAAAGTTGAATTACAAGCCTCTGAATTAGAGGCTCTTAGACTCTCAAACTTGGAAGAATTCTCTCAAAAAGAGGCTTCAGAAAAAATGAATATTTCAGCAAGTACTTTCAATAGACTATTAAAATCAGCTAATAAAAAAATTACAGATTTTTTAGTAAATTGAAAATGATTAAGAATTTATAAAAAAGACTGAAGTCATAATTGTAAATAAAATTTTAGATTTTTCTAGATTTTTTTCTTGCAAAAAAAATAAAATAAATATAATAATTTTGTATTGATTATGAAATATATTTCATAACTTACTATTTTATAAAAATATAAATTAATTTATAATAAAATATTATTATGTTAGAACAATTTAAAACAAAAAAATGATGTAGATTATCATTTTTTAATATTGCATTTTTTGCAAGTGTAATGGGTTTTTGAGGTTTGGCTCTTGCTACTCACAAACTTGAAATGGTTTATAAAACTGGAACACATTTTGCACACTATTTTTTGTATTTTACTTTGGCCTATTTTGTACTAGTAAGTTTGGCTTATTTATGAAAAGCTTTGATTAATTTTGATGATGTGAAAGCTGATTTTAAACATTCAGTTAAATCAAACTTTTTCCCTGGAGTATGAAAAATATTTCTTA
>Ga0256827_10000202_pt1 | contig 35142 bp, 30 predicted proteins | sample CV84metaG_FD_185977 | JGI IMG/M metagenome (GOLD analysis project Ga0256827, IMG submission 185977) | Hydrothermal vent microbial communities from East Pacific Rise, Pacific Ocean - CV84 | ecosystem: Environmental > Aquatic > Marine > Hydrothermal vents | place: Pacific Ocean: East Pacific Rise...
GTCTCTATGTACAAAAATAGCAGTGATGGGTTTATGGACAATAGCCATCTGGATAGGGAAGATACAGCCGATATAGATGAGTTCTCAGGCAGGGCTCAACTCAAATGGTTGGTCTCTGATGATCATACTATAGATATAAATCTTATACATACAAAGGTAGATAACGGGTATGATGATTTTACTTTTGACAATAGTAGAACATCTCATGCAGACCAACCAGGAAAAGATAAACAGAACACCAAAGCTGTTTCGATAAAGTCAACATATCAACTCAATCCAGCCATGCACTTAGAGAGTAGTGCTAGTTATAGCACCTCTGATATAGAGTATAGCTATGATGAAGATTGGTCATTTGAGGGTGAGTTTGCAGAGGAGTTATATCCATATAGCTCATTTGATCAATATCTAAGAGATCGAAAACAGGCTGACGTGGATATTAGGCTTATCTCAGATGAAAAAGGCAAGATAATAGACAACTCAACTGACTGGACAGTGGGAGCATATGCCAAACGCCAAAGAGAAGATCTAACTAGAAACTACACCTATTTAGAGAGACCATTTACTAGTACTTATAGGACAAATAATCAAGCTATCTATGGACAACTTGACTCTGCTATAGATAAAAAACTCACCTTGGTTACAGGTCTGAGAGTGGAGAAGTGGGATGCAGAGTATTGGGACTCAGATAGTGTCAAGATAGATACAGATGAGGTACTCACAGGAGGAAAGATAGGACTAAACTACCAAAAATCAAAAAAAATACTACTATACACCACTCTATCTAAGGGGTACAAACCAGGAGGAGTCAACGCTGACAACTCACTATCGAAAGAGGCACGAGACTACGAAACAGAAACATTGTGGAATCTTGACTTAGGAATAAACTCTAAACACCTCTACAATAGTGTTATTAGCCGACTCAACTTCTTCTATGGCAAGAGAATAGATCAGCAGGTCAAAAGCTCTGTCGTGCAGAAAAGAGAGGATGGAAGCACAGACTATACAGACTATCTAGCCAATGCAGGAGAGGCACACTACTATGGTGTTGAGTCTGAGCTTGACTTCTATCTAGGAGATAATCTACATCTATTCTCAAATGTGGGACTACTCAAAGCCGAGTTTGATGACTATACCGATCCAAATCCATCTTCTGTCGATGTAAATGGACGAACTCCTGCCCAATCACCAAGCTACCAGTATAGCGTAGGGGGAGACTATATGATCAATGATGATTGGACAATCAAAGCCAATGTCGAGGGCAAAGGTGCATACTACTTCTCAAACCGTCACAATAAAAAGTCAAAAGCCTATAGCCTACTAAACTCAAGCCTAGAGTATAGCAATGATAGCTGGAGAGCATCCATCTGGGCTAGAAATATCACCGATGAGGATTACCAAGTAAGAGGATTTGGTAGCTTTGGAAATAACCCTTCTAATGGATATACAACAGAGCTTTATACACAACAAGGAAGCCCAAGAACCTTTGGGGCTACTGTAGCTTATGAGTTTTAATATAGAGGATGTTATAGAGGCATTTGCTATGATGTCTCTATGGGAGATAGGAGCTGTTGTTTTGGGTGTTATCTATATTGTACTAGCAACCAAAGAGTTGGCATGGGCTTGGGTCTTTGGATTTTTTAGTACTCTCATCTACACCATACTCTTTTGGGAGGGGGCATTGGTCTCCTCTGCCCTACTCAACTTCTACTATATGGGGATGGCGATTTATGGTTTTTTATTATGGAGAAAAAAAGAGGATACTCCAGAACTAAAGATCAGCTCATGGTCACTTAGCAAAAATAGTATAGTGATTATTTTAGGGTTGGTAGTTAGTGTAGTGGTGGGGTATCTATCTCAAACCTACGCAGAAGCAAAATCAGCCTATCTCGATGCTTTTGTATTGGTATTCTCTATCATCGCCACTTGGATGATGGCACAAAAAATACTACAAAACTGGCTCTACTGGATAGTCATAGACTCATTTGCGATTATACTATATCTCAAATCAGGATACTATGCGACAATTGTGCTATTTGTGATATATATCTCTCTATCAATATATGGATACAGAGCGTGGATGAAAAGTTATAAAGAGAGAGAAGAGTAGATACCTACTCCTCTCCAATATGCTTATCAGCCTCATGATTTTGATTGCTCATAACATCCTTGGCTGGAACATCTTTTTTTGTATCTGAATTTAGAGGATTATACTCTGGATGCTCTCCGATCAAGAACATCAATCCAAATACTAACAGTACGAAGAAGATTAAAAGTGGTTTCATTATCTTTCCTTTTTTAATTTATTCTATTATTATATATAGAATAATATTAAACTTAGGTAACCTGCTCTTATTATCTCCTACTCTTCATCCTCATCTTCATCCAACTCAGAGATCTCTGTCATCACTTTGTTGAGGTGTGCAGCCATATTCTTTTTGAATGCATCCCAATCTTTTAGAGCGATAAGTTTTTCATATACCTCATCTTTTACCTCATAAGACTCTTTGTCATCTTCATAAGCTTTTTTACCCTCAACAGCTAATACTTTTAGATAGTTCAAAAATGGATCTATAGTCTCATCTCTTTTTCCAGATTGTCCATGACCTGGAACATAGAGAGTCAAATCTGTATCTTTTTTAATCTTCTCTAAAAGCTCAATATTTCCAAGTACACTTGAAGACTCATCAAAACTTCCTAATCGACCCTTCATTACATTATCTCCGAGGAATATTGTCTTAGAGTTTAGGTGTGTAATAACAAGATCAGTATCTGTATGAGCCACCTTTGGGTGTCCTACAACAAATTTTTGACCATCTATCTCAATTTCATCTCCATCATTTAGAGCTTTTGTAGGGAAAGCAAACTCTTTTGTTCCCTCTAAGTTCCCTTTTGTCGCACGGTTTAAGATACCATACCAGACATCAGCCTCACCCTCTTTTGAAACCCTGATCATATTTGTATCTGCATAGATGTCCACTTTTGGATAAGCCTCTGCTATAGCTTTGTTTGCAAACCAGTGGTCTCCATGTTTATGAGTATTAAATACAGCAATAATTGGCTTATTACTCACTTTTCTTATCTCTGCAAGTACCTTCTTACCAACATTGTAGTTTCCTCCTGGGTCAACAATAATCAATCCATGCTCTGCTTCTATAATAGCTGGGTTGTTCATAAAACCTTGATTCTCTTTGTTTGGGCCAACTACTGGTCCATGCATAATAGAGACATTTGCATTTGCTTTTTCAAATTTAAATGTTCCATATTTACCAAGAGTAAAAGTACTCTCTTCTGCTTTTGGTTCTACTTTTTTCTCAGTTTTAACTTCTGCTTCTGCTTTTGGTTCTACTTTTTTCTCAGTTTTAACTTCTGCTTTTGCTTTTGGTTCTGCTTTTTTCTCAGTTTTGACTTCTGCTTCTGCTTTTGGTTCTACCTTTTTCTCAGTTTTGACTTCTGTTTTTGCTTTTGGTTCTACTTTTTCCTCAGTTTTAGCTTCTTCTTTAGAGCTATCTTCGCCGACAAGAGCTTTCATCTCGCTAAGAGCATTTTGCATAATCTCAGCGGAGCTTTTAGCCTCATCAGCATAGACATTAGTCAGCAAAGAGAGTGTCAATAGAGAAAAAACGATTGTTTTGTTCATTTTAGTTTCCTGTGTTTTTTGTGATCATTATATTCTAATTTATTAAAATTTTTAATCCAAAAGAGTAAAATTGAGTATATTTTTTGACACTATAAGAAATAGTGAAACAAAAAATCTCTCTTTTGAACGATTTAATCACAAAAATGATACATTGTCAAAAAGATATTACAAGGGAGAACTTTAAAATTGTTAGATAAAATTCGAAAATATAGAATATTTCAAAATACTCCTATAATATCATGTAAACCCTTTGCCCAACAGGGTCATGCCAACACTATCTATCTACTTAAAACCAAAGAGAAAAAATATCTACTTAGAGAGTTTAAAATAACTATAGATAGAGAAACAGAGCTAAAAGTTCAACAAAAGGCATACAAAAAGGGAATAGGATCAAAACCTATCTTGTTAGATGTAGAGAGTGGATTGATGATTAGTGAATTTATAGAGGGAGATCATAAAAACAAACTCTCACAACAAGAGTTAAAAAAACTCGCCCTGCTTCTAAAAAAACTACACAAGATAAAAATAAGACAAAAACAGAACAGCTTCAAAAATAATTTTTCATTTAAAGATAAAAAAGTCAAAAAAGCGTTTATAGTTTTAGATAAACAGAAAAAAGAGTATGCACTAGGACATAACGACCTACATCCTCAAAATATTATTTTCAACAACAGAAATATTAAGCTCATAGATTGGGAGTATGCAAGATATAGTGACATATACTTTGATTTAGTATCAATTATATTAGAGTATAAGTTAAACTCAAAAGATACAAAAACTTTTTTAAGAAGTTACTTTCAGAAAAAAAATATAAATAAAAATAAAATAGAATCCTTTAAAATCATCTATAAATCTCTCTGGATATTATGGTTTAAAAAACTAGAAAAAGGAGAGTTGTGATAGCAAAAGTATCACACTATTAAGCAATATATAATTTTTTCTAATGTATAACTTTCACTTCATCTCTCGGGGTGCTGATGTCGATAGTGACAAAGGCTGAGATAGCGAAAGCTTAATCCGTTGAACTTGAACTGGGTAAATCCAGCGTAAGGAAGAGAACTAGATCTATATATAATATTTCTACTCCTCTCTTCCCCATATATAAAAGGGAAACCAATATGACAAAAAATTATAAAGATACATTAACAACATCAAATGAACTTCTAACAAGAGAGCCACTACCTGCCTCTACAAAAATCTATCTACAGGGTGAACTACATAAAGATATTCGTGTGCCAGTTAGAGAAATTGCACTAAGCAACGATACCAAACTAGGAGTTTATGACACCTCTGGACCATACACTGACCCAACTGTCGATATAGATGTAGGTAAAGGAATCCCAGCAATTAGAAAAGAGTGGATCTGGAGTCGTAATGATGTAGAGAAATATGATGGTAGAATCATGGCTCCTGAAGATAATGGGTACAACACTGATGAGCAACTTGATTTTGTAACAGCAGGAGCAAAAGGTCTTGTACGAACCCCCTTAAAAGCCAAAAAAGGCAAAAATGTCTCTCAACTCTACTACGCAAGACAAGGAATCATCACACCTGAGATGGAATTTGTTGCCCTACGAGAGAATCAAAATATAGCGATGAGCCAAGAGTATCTCCAAGACAAGGAGAGAGAGGCGAGACTAAAAGGTGAGAATTTTGGAGCAAATCTACCTGAGGAGATCACAGCTGAGTTTGTACGCCAAGAGATTGCAGAGGGTAGAGCAATCATCCCATGTAATATCAACCACCCAGAGGTAGAGCCGATGATTATCGGTCGAAACTTCCTAGTAAAAGTCAATGCAAACATCGGTAATTCAGCTACTACGTCAAGCATCGCCGAAGAGGTAGAGAAGATGGTATGGTCTATCCGTTGGGGTGGAGATACAGTGATGGATCTATCAACTGGTAAAAATATCCATACTACTAGAGATTGGATACTCAGAAATTCACCTGTACCAATCGGAACTGTGCCTATCTATCAAGCATTGGAAAAAGTAGATGGTATTGCAGAGAACCTTACTTGGGAAGTGTTCCGTGATACGCTCATCGAACAGGCAGAACAAGGGGTTGACTACTTTACAATACATGCAGGACTGCTTCTTCACCATGTACCAATGACAGCAAAAAGAGTCACAGGTATCGTAAGCCGTGGTGGAGCGATTATGGCAAAATGGATGATTCATCATCACCAAGAGAACTTCTTAAATACACACTTTGAAGATATTTGTGAGATCATGAAGACATATGATGTGAGCTTCTCTCTAGGAGATGGGTTGAGACCAGGAAGTGGAGCAGATGCCAATGATGAGGCACAATTTGCCGAACTCAAAGAGCTAGGACGACTGACTAAAATCGCATGGGAGCATGATGTACAGACTATCATAGAAGGACCAGGGCATGTCCCAATGCATATGATCAAAGAGAATATGGACAAACAGCTAGAGTGGTGTCATGAAGCTCCATTCTATACACTTGGGCCATTGACTACTGATATTGCTCCAGGGTATGATCACTTTACCTCTGGAATTGGTGCTGCGATGATCGGTTGGTATGGTTGTGCTATGCTCTGTTATGTAACTCCAAAAGAGCATCTAGGTCTACCAAATAGAGAAGATGTCAAAGAGGGTCTCATCACATATAAGATCTCTGCCCACGCAGCTGATATTGCCAAAGGTCACCCAGGAGCAAGAGCTAGAGATGACGCAATGAGCTTGGCAAGATTTGAGTTTAGATGGGTTGATCAGTTTAATATCGGTCTTGACCCAGATAGAGCTAGAGAGTTCCATGATGAGACAATGCCAATGGAGGCTGCAAAAGTAGCTCACTTCTGCTCAATGTGTGGCCCAAAATTCTGCTCCATGAAGATCTCAACAGAGGTTAGAGACTATGCCGATGAGCTAGAGATCCAAGCAGGAATGGATGATATGAGTAAAAAATTCCAAGAGTTAGGAAGCGAAGTATACATCGAAGCAGACAAACTAGAAAAGGTTTAATCCATTATTGGGTAACCACAAGGGTCACCCCTACGGTTTTGCTACAAAAATATATTGGCAATTAAACCGTAGGGGCAATCCCTTGTGGTTGCCCTATATTTTGAAAAAAAAGGGGAGAAAAAATGAACATAGCAATAGTAGGGGCAGGTCTAGTAGGAAGAGTAGTAGCTCTCAACCTCTTAAAAGATGGCAACCACACCATAACACTCTTTGACAAAGAGTCAAAAGAGGGTGTCACCGCAGCAGGATTTACAGCTGCAGGTATGTTAGCACCTTTTGCAGAGCTAGAGACAGCAGAGTCTGAGATTTTTGAGTATGGCAAACGCTCTATTGAGCTTTGGCAACCTCTACTCAAAGAGATAGGGGTTTATGATGGATTTAATCAAAAAGGTACGATCATTACAGCCCACCCACAAGATGTTCCTGAACTAGAGCATTTTATCGGTACACTCAAAAGTAAAATAGAGGAAGCCAAAGATATAGAGTATCTAAATTCTCACCAACTCTCACAACTAGAGCCTGACCTTGCTCAGCACAAAAACTCATTTTTTCTCAAAGATGAAGGACAAGTAGACTCCCAACGATTTATGGCATTCTCTACCAACTATTTTGATATGGTCTCAGAGGTGACATGGAGAGAGTTTACAGAAGTTGAGACGATAGACGAGGGAGAGGTTCATTTCGACGGTACAACAGAAAAGTTTGATTGGGTCTTTGATAGTCGAGGGCTTGGAGCAAAAGAGTATTTTAAAGATCTACGAGGAGTACGGGGAGAGGTTGTTTGGGTAGAGTCCAAAGAGATAGATATAAAACGCCCTACCCGTCTACTTCATCCCCGTTATAAAATCTATATCGTTCCAAGAGGAAATGGATGTGAAGGTATCGACCTAGAGTACTGCAAAGATTGTAAAATCGCCCAAACACCAAACTCCAAAAGATACATCATCGGAGCAAGTGAGATAGAGAGCGAAGATACCTCTCCTATATCTGTGCGTTCTACACTTGAACTAATGTCTGCTCTCTTTACTGTGCATCCAAACTTTGGAGAGGCAAGGATTGTCAACACAGAGACCAACTGTCGTCCTGCTTTTAGAGATAATCTACCACGAATCGAAAATAGTGACAGACTTACCCGTATCAATGGACTCTATCGACACGGCTATCTTCTTGCTCCTGCGATTGTAGAGAAGGCGTTGAATGAAGGTATACGAAAGGGGGGAAAATGATCATATCTATCAATGGTGAATTAAAAAAATTTGAAACCGACACACTAACAGTACAAAAGCTATTGGAAACAATGCAATTTGGCAAAGGGATAGCTGTAGCACTCAACGAGACTTTTATAATGAGAACCAAATACAACGAAACCAATATCAATGATGGAGACCGTCTCGATATACTATCACCTGTCCAAGGGGGATAACATAGGTAGGTGTGACCATGTCATACGCCAAATACGATAGGAGAAATAATGAACAACAGAAATGACAAGTGGATATTAGAAGATAAAGAGTTTGACAGTAGATTAATGATAGGATCGGCACTATACCCATCTCCAAAAATAATGGAGGAGTCTATCAAAGCTTCAGGATCACAGATAGTCACAGTGGCCTTGCGTAGACAATCAGCAGGAGAAGGTGGGGATAACCCTTTTTGGGAGCTTATCAAAGAGCTAAATATCACCATATTGCCAAATACAGCAGGGTGTCATACAGCCAAAGAAGCGATCACCACAGCGATGATGGCAAGAGAGGTGTTTGAGACCAACTGGATCAAGCTAGAAGTAATAGGAAATCAATATAATCTACAGCCTGACCCTTTTGCACTAGTAGAGGCTACAGAAGTACTGATCAAAGAGGGATTTAGAGTACTCCCCTATATGACCGATGATCTCGTATTGGCTCAAAGATTGGCTGATTTGGGATGTAGTACCCTCATGCCTTGGGGTTCACCAATCGGTTCAGGGAGAGGGCTTATGAACCCTTATAATCTAAAAGTAATTAGAAAACAGTTTCCTGAGCTTCAACTAATAGTCGATGCAGGGATAGGAAAACCATCTGATGCAATAGAAGCGATGGAGCTTGGATTTGATGGGATACTTCTAAACTCTGCGGTAGCTTTAGCCCAAGAGCCTGTGATGATGGCAGAGGCATTCAAGTATGCACTAAGAGCAGGAAGATTATCCTATCAAGCAGGAAGAATGCAGGAGCGAGATATGGCTTCACCATCAACTCCTACTGTAGGAACACCGTTTTGGCATCAATTTAATTAATATCTCAAAATAAGTAACTAATATATAAATTTAAAATATTTTGATATTAAAGTGTTACTAAAGGTTACCTTTGTATAATAGAGTTACACTTTTAGAATTAGGATTGATATTGAAGGATATTACACTTATACTCTTAGGTGCAGGTTCAGCTTCTCGCTTTAAACTGCCTCCTAAAAAACAATGGATATGGAGTAAAGACAAACCTCTCTGGCTACAAGTAGCTGACAATTTTCAAACAGTACATGAGTTTGAAAAGACCATCATAGTATCATCTTTAGACGATATACAGAGTATGGAAAACTTTGCACAATATACATTTATTGAAGGAGGAGATAGCCGACAAGCCTCTCTAAAAAATGCCATTGAACAGGTCAAAACAGATTTTGTTCTTGTCTCTGATATTGCTAGATGTTGTCTCGATAGAGAGATGATAAAACGGGTAATTTTAGCAAAAAAGAACAAAAGTTGTGTAGTTCCTACACTTAAAGCTGTTGACACTCTCTATCTCGAAAATACTCCAATAGATCGAGAAAAGGTAAAAACAGTTCAAACACCTCAACTCTCCTGTACAAAAACACTTAAATCTGCTCTTTTAGTAGAGAAAGAGTTTACAGATGATAGTTCAGCCGTCGCTTCAGTAGGTGGTGAGATTATTTTTGTTGAAGGTTCTACAAAAGCTCATAAGTTAACCACGGTTGATGACCTCTCTAAACTACCTTGTTTAGAGAGACCTTCAGCTAGAGCATTGACTGGATTTGGTATTGATATTCATCCTTTTGAAGAGGGCAAAAAAATGTTTCTATGTGGAGTAGAGATAGATTCAACATTTGGATTCAAAGCACACAGTGATGGAGATGTTGCTATTCATGCTCTTATAGATGCTCTTTTAGGTGCAGCAGGACTTGGAGATATTGGTGAATTTTATCCTGATACTTCAGATATATACAAAGGAGTAGATTCAACTGAACTTCTAAAAGATACACTCAACCGACTTAACTCTCTTGGTTATGAGATAGGGAATGTAGACTTGTCTATTATTGCTCAGACTCCAAGATTGCTAAAGTACAAAAAAGCGATGCGATTTAATCTCGCCAAACTACTAGACTTAACTCCAAATCTTGTCAATATCAAAGCCACCACAGCAGAGAAACTTGGCTGGATTGGACGAAAAGAGGGGGTAGCAGTAGAAGCTGTTGCAACACTATACTACTACGATTGGACACAATTATGAAGATAACCATTATAGAAAATGAGCTATATCTTGCTCAGAGTATCTCAACAAAACTTAATCAATCAGGCTATGAGACAGAAGTTTTTTCCTCAATCAAAGAGGCAATGGCATCTAGTTCAGGAGACGCTTATCTATTATCGACTAATCTACCTGGTCAAAATTTTAATCCTCTAATTACCAAATATAGAGAGAAGATTATTATTTTAATGGTAAGCTATATTAACAATGATACAGTTGCAGCTCCTCTTAAATTGGGTGCAAACGACTACATTGTCAAACCGTTTATGATAGAAGAGCTTAGGCGAAAAATAGAACACTACAAAGAGTATCAGACACTTAAAAAATACAAAAATCTCTACAAAGAGTATAGTGAGTATCTTTTAAATGACATCAATATACTCAATGACATAGATAAAGTAACAATTCCTATTGTTATCTTTACTAATTACATCAAATTGGTTGATAAACTAGCATTTAAATATGCTCAGAAATATGATAGAGTACTTATTTTTATCCCTCTAGGGGCTAAGAACTGGAAAGACAAAATAGATAGTGCAAATAGAAGACACATTCTATATATATCTGAACTACAAGTACTTAAAAAAGCAGAGAGAGATCAACTCTTTAAACTTCTTGATAAAAGAGAGTTTATCATCTCCACGACAACAGATATAGAGACTCCATATAATACTATAGAGATCAATACTGACAACAAATTATATGATCAAAATGAGATATTGACAATAGATGACTATGTTAAGTTTATTGTCAATAGTTTTCAGTATCAGTTTCCTGATACCGAACTATCAAAAAAGCTAGGAATCTCTCGAAAAAGTTTATGGGAAAAAAGGAAAAAATATGGCATCTTCAAAAAAAAATAAGCAGCTCTTTATAGATGCCGAAGCACACTCTACTCTAGCATTGGTGCAAAATGGTCTAATATCTCCTGTAACCAAATTGATGAACAAAAAAGAGGCTATAGAGGTAAATGAGAGTAAAATGTATAAAGGTGTCCCTTATCCATTTGCTTTTATCTTAGCCCCCAGTGGAAAGAGAAATCATGAGTGTCTAAAATCACTAGAGGAAGGAGAGATAATAGACTTAGTTAGCGGTGGTATAGTAGTAGGATCACTAACCGTAGAGTCTACCTATGAGATCGACCCTAAACATAGATTAGAGTGTATTTATGGAACTTCTGATCCCTCTCATCCAGGCGTTAAGAACACAATGCAAAGATTAGGAAAGATAGCAGTAAGTGGAGATTATCATGTTAAGTACCCTCTTATATCTAGCCATATCAAAAAAGTACAAAAGATTATAGAGGATAACAAAGCACAAACTATATCTGGTCTAATGCTCTCTGCTAATCCTCTAAACCGAGCGCATGAAAGAATGATAAGACAAGCACTTGATCAATCAGATATAGTCATTATATTTTTACTAAAACCTTTTAACAGTTCAGGATTAAGATTTGATATTCGTTATGAATCAGTTGTAAGTTTTATTGATAACTTTCTCACCACAAATAGAGTATTGGTTGTTCCACTCGAAAACTCATATCTTTTTGCAGGATACAATGAGTTAGTATTAGAGGCATTAGTGGCAAAAAATTATGGTTGTAACCGTCTAATCGTAGGTAAAAATCACGCAGGACTAGGACTATATTATGATGAAAATCGTCTAAACTCAATCTTTGATGCATCAAAAGATATAGAGCTTGAGATCTCAACGGTAGATAACTATGTATATTGTGACCAGTGTAGAACACTCGTCACAAATAGTAGCTGTCCTCATGGACAACACCACCATATACACTACCACTCAGCTTCTATTCTTCAGCTAATCAAAGTGGGGCTTATGCCACCAAGTATTTTGGTACGCAGAGAGGTATCAGCATCTATACTGAGTACACTATACCCAGATAGATTTGAACAGCTTCAAGAGCTATATGACTCTCTAGTACCAAATGATGGACTGATAGAAAAACACAGTGAAGAGGATTTTTATATTAAATTGATGGGTCTATATCAGACCACTTCATTGACATAAAATTAGGAAAAAAATGAATTTAAACAGACTTTTTATAACTTTCTTTGGGACAGGACTATCTCCAAAAGCACCTGGAACAGTAGGAAGTTTTTTTGCACTTATTGCGGGATTAATTATCTTGGAATTTTTTCCAATGCAGACACTCTTTATGCTGACTTTGGTAATAACTATTATCGGTATATTTGAGATCAACAAGTATGAAAAAGCTACAGGAAGCCATGATGATAAAAGCATCGTCATAGATGAGGTCTCAGGTATGTGGATAACGATGATGTTTGCAATCTCCACTGCTCAGAGTATGAACTACAATTATGCTTTTGAGATAGCTGTTGTGAGTAGCTTTGCGACCTTCAGACTTTTTGATATTTGGAAACCATCTACTATAGGTACAATAGATCGTAAGGTCAAAGGTGGACTAGGTGTTATGGGTGATGATGTTCTAGCAGGAGTAGCAGGTGGATTTTTATCAGTTCTCATTCTTATGGGTTTAGAGAAGGTTCTTTAGATGAGAATATGGCGATATGACGAAAGGAAAGAGACCCATCACCTTGTAAAACTATACAAAGAGAATCATGGAGAAGGGAAGTTTTTAGGAGATTTGGAAGAAGAGAAGATTCGACAGATTATCTTAGAGATCAAACCTGATATAAATATCAATCAGGCTTATGGAACATTGGACTATTTTGGCTTGTTACCTATTTTAGTCTTAAATAAGTAGTCTACAACTACCTCAATAGAGCTAAAAAACTCTCAATAACAACCTCTCGGTACTCCCCTAGTAGCTCATCGCTAGGTTGTTCTCCTGATCTAAGTTTAACATGTACTTTTTCAAGCTTTTTCCTCATATCACCACTAATCACCTGCTCTGTATAAAACTCCTCTTCTCCTAGAGAGACTCTATCCCTTTGAGCATGAGAACGCTTGGCGATAACAGAGGCGTGATAGAGAGAACGACCCAAAATAATATATGGAAAATTGATATTTTTCATTGGACCAATGGTCAACTCTCGTTTTCCAATAGTACGCCCCAAGACCTTTACCTCATAGAGATTATCAAAACCAAACATAGCACCAACACCACCTACGGTTCCCCCAATAAGAGAAGCCAAAAAGAGCGTCTGTCCTCCAAAAGCTAGATCGATACCCAGTCCACCAATAGCACCAGCTGATGCCCCTGTAATTATCAGCTCTTTTTGGCTCAATCCAAAAATAGATGCACTCTCTTTGGAAAAGAGTCCAATATCATCAAGAAGTAGATTGCTCTTAGCTTTTTCTATACTTCTATGATTCCAGATATGCTCTATCTCCCTCTCTGTATCTTTTTCATATTTGATTATCTGTTTTTGATAAGATGATTTAGCACTACTCTCCTCTACTTTGGTTGCCTTTTCTCCTTTAATACTTTTTGTATAGACATGAGATAGACTTCTCTGTATACCTTTGATAATCAAATCAACACTCTGCTCTACTTTTTGATTATATAACCCCTCCAAAACATCAATTGCTCTTTTGATATCTCTCGTCCACTCTTCGTTGAGTTGAGCCATACTCTCTAGTAGATCCATATGGTCATGAAAAGTAGCTTCGATAGGATTAAATGTACGCAACAGCCTAAAGTAATGCCCCAAAGCACTCTTCCACTGCTCACGATAATCCTCCTCTCCTATAAGATTGAGAATCGCCATAGAGGGTTGTCCACACCATCGTAAAATCTCCATCTCAACCTCATACTCTGCACCATATGGTTTAGAGGCATCAACAACATAGATAATCCCTGCTCCTGCAATAATAGGTTCAAGTAGCTCTATCTCATCTCGAAATCTCTTATCTTCACGATGCTCGATAACAAATCTTTTGACAACCTCAGATCTCTTATCAGCAGAGACTTTTTCTTGTGCTTTAAGCCAAGATAAAACACGTCTGGCTCTTTGAAACCCAGGAGTATCAAAAAGCTCATAGATGATCTTGCCATCTACTTTTAGAGGGAAACCTCTCTTGATCTGTGTTGTCCCAGGAGTATCTCCAATCTGAACTGAATCATCCAGTGCCAAAGAGGAGACAATACTACTCTTACCTTTATTAGGATGTCCTACCACAGCAAATTTTGGATAACTATCGCTACTATTTTGCATCTTCTATCACCCACACTTTTCTTAATTTTAGTCCCTGTATCTTTCGCTTCCATACAGAGATATTTTTCTCTTCACTCTCATAATATCTCTCTAGTGTACCTAGAGGATAGACCTGAACCTCTTCTACTGCTCTATTATCCAACAACATCTCCAAGAGATCAACAAAGTCCATAGTGGGAGGCTCCCACGACTTGACATAGAGTAGGACTAACCCCTTGGCTTCACTAGCACAAGCTTCATCCTCATCAAAAGAGTTTGATCCTCCTACAGAAATAACATGAGATGCTGTTATCTTTTTGCTATCATTTGCCAAGATTATCTCATCCTTTGAAAAGTTCCATCCCAAAATAGTATGATAGGTAGTATAGGTATTATCACACACTTGATCTTTAGTCTCTTCTAATATCTCAAGATGCTTCTCCTCTTTGAGAGCTTTAGTAGAGACAAATGGAGTATTGAACTCTCGTATAAGCCTATCAACTCCATCTAATGCCAAAAGCTCTCTCTCCAACTCTCTATTGAAACCATATCTACTAACAGACCAAATCACAAAACGAAATCCAATAGCATAAGTAAGAGTACTCATTGCCAAAAATTTCCACCATGCACCTAATTGATCTGCATTGTGAACCATCTCCCCATCAAGCCTCTCACCCAAACGGAAATAGTGACTTACTTCCACTAACTCTAAAGAGGGGATTGCACTAGGTATTATGTCTCTCCATATCACACCTATAGAGGCTACCATAGATTGGAAACTCTCAGGAGAGAGATGAAGTGTGGTACTCCATCCAAAAGCGATATCTTTAACCACAATCATAAATAATAGAGATAAGATTAAACCTATAGAGAAAAATAGAGAAAATAGCTGTATCCGCTCTAAAAAGATCCAACGAGACAACTCTGTAGATAAGGGAAGCTCAAATGAGTCTAGTTTTTTATGAACTGAAAACCATCTAAATAGCTTCTCTACCCAATGAAGAGGAAAAAAATAACTAAGAAACTCTCTCATACCAAGAGGTACAAACATAGATAGAAGAGATAGAGAGATACTAAAAAGAGGTATAGCTACAGCAACAAGAAGGTAGTAGATTATATTGACAGGGGCTTTACCACTATAGCTCAGAAGACCAAACCCTACAAAAAGCCCAATAATAAAGAAGAGAAATCCAGATATAGAACTAAAAGATGAAAAGTTAGCCAAGTGATTCTTTGAATCTAACTCACCAGAGAGTTTAACTCGATTTGATTTTGACCATAAAAGGAGAAGCTTAACAGGATTTTTTAGAATCTTCTCTTGCTTTAACGCAAAAATACGATTCTCTTCATGACTCCCCCTATACTCTTTCAAAAGTTGGGAGATATCAAGATAAGATTTCAGGGATAAATTAATGTTTTTGGTTTGCATATAGAACTTTATTTTTTTCCCTGATTATACGATTATTGTCCTTAAAAAATTACTTTTTATCAGGTCGTTGATCATCAGAAAGCTGAGATAAATCAGCCTCATCAAAGAGTTCCACTTTTGGAATGAAAATAGCGATAAGTGTAACAACAATACCAAAGATAAGAACAACCATATTTTCATGACCAGGAAATAGATCAGGCAAAATACCATTACCCAAACTCTCTCCCATCAATGGTTTGAAAAAATCATCATAGTAGAGAGTAAAGACCAATCCACCTAACACACCACCAATCGCACCAATTAAAACATCGATACGACCCTCAGCAATGGATATAGGACCTGTTCCTGGACATTTTCCCAAAATCGCCATAGAGATCCCAAAAAGGACTCCCCCGATAATAAGCCCCTGTAGAACAATAGGTTTGACATGATAGTGCGCACCACCCGCCTCTATCATAAAATAGAGAGCAATACTGGTAAGCCCTACAGCCAAAAAGAGCATCTTTGGAACAATAGTATCTTTGAGCATAGAGAAACCTGCTATCTTCTCAAACTTATCAACCCTAGTATATTGAATAATTCCACCAAAAATCACACCAATCAAAAAAACCAAAGCAACGGAACCATGATCTTGATCTACCACACTCTCTACCATCTGTAGAACCCTAGCACCTAAACTATCACCCTCTGTAATAAAAACAACATCAGCCATTACTTTTTACCTTTTACATTATAAAATAGTCTACCTGTAACAATAAGTGTCACCATAACCACTCCACCGAAGATCATAGCAGAGATTGCCATCTGAGACATACCTGACATAAAGTGTCCACTTGTACATCCTCCTGCCAATCTAGCACCAATAATCATAATAAATCCAGCAAAAAAACTCCAGAGTAATCTAGAAACAACAGAGTTATTTTTATAAGTTTTCCATGCCGTAGGGATGAAAGATATTCTGAAACTTTTGGTAATAAATACAGAGGTGATAAACCCACCAAACAATGCACCAAAGAGCATTATCCCTTCCCAAGAACCTGAGTTTTTTATCTCTTTAAGATAGGTATATTTTTCAGGATCTAGATCAAAAATTATACCCGCAAAATAGGGAACATATGTTGAGGAACCAATTGCACGATCTGCCCCAAAAATTGAAAATGTAAGAAGCAAGAGTCCTGACATCAAAATACCACCCATCCACCATGGTAATCTATTCATTAATTAACCTTTAAAGTTTTTTTGAAGTATATCAGAGTTTAGGAAATAAGTAAAGTTTATCGAATTTATAATTTTCATAACTTTTATTTATATTAAAAATCCTTTAGAAAGCATATCTAATCACATTTTCTACACAATTTTAATATATAATAAGTAGTTAACAACACAAAGGAACAAATATGAATATAAAAATGGCTCTACTACTCACCCTCTCTCTTGTCTCTATCTCTATTTTTAGTGCTTGTGCAACAGATAAATCACAAACTGTTACTAAAAATAATGATCAGTTCAGAGCATCAAATAGGCATAGGACAACTACCCCTCGCGTTACAGTGGTATGCAGAAGTTGTCAAGCAAGTTTCAAATTATCTCCTAGAATTCAGAAACTCTCTATGAAAGGTGATGCACATGTAGCTTGTCCTGTATGTCACAAAGATTACCTTAGTGGTAAAAATATATAGTAGAATGAGTATCTATAAATTGAGAAGAAGTTCTATCGCCTTCTCAATTTATAGATAATTTTAATAAGCTTTTCTGCTTGATAATCCCCTCTAATCTTTTTTACTATCCATTCAGCTTCATAAAGTGTCCATGTGTGTTGTTTTAGATAGTGTACCCCATCTACCAAACAACTTGCCAACTCAATAGCATATTTATTGTAGTTGTGCTTGACTAATGCTCTATGCATTCTTAATGAATTTTGGTAGAACTCCTCTGCCTCTTTTATCTTTTCTAGATTAAGATGAATAATAGCTAGATTACTAAAGACATGAGCAATATGAATACTATAGTCGACAGGTTTACTTTTTGCCAATTTGATATAGAGTGCTAGGGCTTCTCTATATCGCTCTATCGCTTTTGTATATCTCATCTCCACCGCATAAGAGTTTGCTAAGTCATTCAAAATTATTGCTCTATCATGAGTATACATTGTAAATCTCCTTTTAGTATCATCATTTATATATGATACTAAAACCACCCTTAAGAACAAAATTTAAAGAAATATTTTTTTTTAATTTAACTCTGCTAGTTTCGATTCATATCGTTCTGTTATCTCATCCAAGGAGTCACTAGCCTCTTCTAGTCGTTCAAATAGATCATCTATCTCTGTTTGAGTTTTACCTATAGCCTGAGCATACTCTATCATAGCTGAGTTATCACCACTATTAGATGCCTCCATAAGTTTACTATTTTGCTCCTCTAGCATATCTTCTAACTCAATAATACGCTCTTCACAAAATTCCAACTCTTTTTTATACGAAGAACTCTCTCTGCTTCTAGCTTGAATGAGAGCTGTTCTCTGCTTTTTCAACTCTTTTTTATCTATTTTGGGTTTCTCTATTTTTGGCTTTGAGGTAGTAACAACACCCTCCTCTTCCCAACCTATCTTTTCCAAAAACTCATCATAACTACCATCAAAATACTCTGCACCTCCCTTATGAAAGATAACTAGAGCATCAGCAAGTCGTCTCAATAGCATCTCTGAGTGTGTAACCATAATGGTTGCACCTTCAAAATTCTCTATTGCATCGCAAAGTGACTCTATAGAGTACATATCCAAGTGGTTTGTAGGCTCATCAAGAAGAAGTAAATTTGACTCTGTGGCTATTATCTTTCCTAACATCACACGACTTCTCTCTCCTCCTGAGAGAACAGAGATTTTTTTCTCTGCTAGAGTTCCTGAGAACATCATCGTTCCACAGATACCTCTAACCTGAGCAATTCCCAACATCTTATCTACGGAGCTAATCTCATCAGAGATAGTGTTGGTCGTGTTGAGTCGTTCAATATTTGTCTGACCAAAGTGAGCCAAAGCTGTTGATGGGTGAAACTTTACCTCTCCTTGTTGATGAGGTAACTCTGAAGCGATATAGTTTAGAAGTGTAGATTTTCCCTTACCATTTTTTCCAATAATAGCTAAAGTTTTGCCGTTTTCTAAGACAAAAGACAACGCACTAAAGAGAGAATCTTCTTCGATATATCCAAAACCTAAATTTTCAGCACGAAGAGTTACCTTTGCAGGGGTCTCTCTATAAGAGAATCGAAATGATAGATTAGATTCATTTTCAAGTGAATCCATATTTTCCATCTTCTCCAACATCTTAGCTTTAGACTGAGCCAAAGCCGCTGTAGAGGCTCGTGCTTTATTTCGAGCAACAAACTCCTCCAGCTCTTTTCTTTTTTTCTCTTGATTTTGACGTGTCTTCTCATAGGTCTCATCTTGTAGAGCCAAAGTCTCATCATATTTTTTAGTATCACCTTTGATTATACTAAGTGATTTTCTCTGTATTCCCATAGTATGAGTTGTCACTGCATCCATAAACTCACGATCATGGGTAATCAATATAACCTCACCTTCAAACTCACGGATAAACTGCTTAAGCCAACGCAGAGATAAGATATCAAGATAATTTGTAGGCTCATCAAGTAGTAACATATTTGGCTCAGTTGCCAAAAGTTTAGCTAGATTTATCCTGATCTGATAACCTCCAGAAAAAGAGAGTGGATCTTTATCCAGATCTTCTGTAGTAAAGCCCAATCCAAAAAGTATTTTCTCTATCTTATAAAAATTATACTGTTCATCTTCACTCAAAATTTGAGAGCACTCATCTCGAACAGTTTTTTTATTAAACAAGAGATGTTGACGCAGTGTTCCTATCTTGTAATTTTTTGGGATACTCACCTCACCACTATCATGACTCTCCTCATCCAATATAATTTTGAATAGAGTCGATTTACCAGAACCATTACGACCTATAAGTCCTATCTTCTGATTTGAGCCCATCCTTAAATTTATATCCTCAAATAAGATCTCTCCACCAAAGCTTTTACTCACATTTATTAACTGTATCATTGTTATCCCATAAAAAAATTATTCGAATTATAACCAATCAAACTAGAAGAATTCGTTTTATTATATAATTGATCATAAATATTATTATAATAAAACAAAATTTAAGTTATATTTCATCTCCTTTTATAATTTTATATAATATATACAAAATCAATCTAATTTAATTATATATTACATTTTTTTTATGTAAAATAAAAAACATAAATGATTTAAAGGAGAATAGTTTGGATAATAAGATGATAAAAGAAGGCATGGAACTCATTGATGCACACTTTAAAAATGAAGGTATATCTCGTCGTGATGCTATGAAGATTTTTGGTGTAGGTGGAACAGCAACTCTTATGGCTTCTGGTGCAACTTCGGAGGTTAGAGCCAGTTCTGCAACAGGCAAAATAGTAATTGTAGGTGGTGGATTGGCTGGTATGTCAACTGCTGCAAGATTTTCAAATAGCTTAGATAATCCAGATATAACTGTTATTGAACCAGGTGATTTAGCAACATCTTATCAACCAGGACAGACGCTTGTTGGTGGTGGAATTTGGGAAAAAGAGGCTCTTATGTATAAGACAGAAGATTTTGTCCCAGATGGAACAACTATTATTAAAGAGAAAGCTGTTGAATTTGATCCAGAAAATAATACAGTTAAGACAAGTGGTGGTAAAACTATTAAGTATGATTATCTAGTTGTAGCAGCTGGACTTAAATTGGCATTTAACAAAATTGAAGGTTTAGAGATTAGTGAAACTATTACTTCAACAGGAGATCATACACCAGTAAGTAAAGTAATTGGTAAAAATGGATTAGCATCTATCTACTTCCAACAGGGTTCAGAAGATACATGGAAAGAGATGCAAAAGTTTATTGCTGAGGCAAAATCTGGCAAAAAAGTAAAAGGAATATTTACTCACCCAAATACACCAATCAAGTGTGGTGGAGCACCTAAAAAAATTATGTATCTAACAGATGCAAGACTTCGTGAAGCAGGTGCGAGAGATAATGCAGAACTTATGTTCTATCCAAATGGTTCAAAAATGTTCGGTGTCAAAGAGTACCACAATGCCATTGAGAAACAGTTTGGTGAGAGAAATATGAAGTGGAACTATAGACATAATCTTATCGCGGTTGATCCAAAAGGAAAAACTGCTACTTTTAATAGACACTGGAAACAAAAAGGTGCATGGGATGAAGATTTAGAAGAGTACGGAATTGAGCTAAAAAGTAAAGAGATTACAGTTCCTTATGATTTTATGCACATCACTCCACCAATGGTAGCAGCAGAAGAGATTGCCTCTTCACCAATTGGATCAATGAAGGGTTGGGTTCCTGTAGATAAAGAGACACTTCAACATGTTAAATTTAAAAATGTATTTGCTCTTGGTGATATTGCAGGTATTCCAATGGGTAAAACTGGTGGGTCTGCTAGAAAACAGTACAAAGTTGTAGTTGATAATGTTATCACTATGATGGAGGGTGGAGATATTAATAACAACCATAAATATGCTGGTTATACTGTTTGTCCACTGGTTACAAGTATTGGTACAGTAATGTTAGCTGAGTTTAACTGGACTAAAAAACCTACACCTATGGTTCCACTTGACCCAACTCAAGAGAGATGGATTTGGTGGCTACTCAAAGTATATCTACTTAAACCGATGACCCAATATGGTATGTTATCAGGTAGAGCTTAATAGAAAAGAAAGGAAGGTTAATAAATATGAATAAAACGAATTTAATATTAATGGTAGCAGTGGCAGCAATGTTTACATTTTCAGGATGTGGACAGAGTGGAAATGATGGTGGAGGAGAGGCTATTACTTATAAGCTAACACCTAAACAGGTTTGGGAGCAAAAGTGCCATAAGTGTCATGGAGACAAAGCAGAAGGTCTTACAGAGAAAAAGACCCCAGCAATGAATGATAGACAAGCAGGTGAACTTGAGCTTGATCTCTTTGATGTTAAAAACGAGGGAACTAACCAATCTTCTGGTACTGACCATGAGAAGATGGCACATAACATGCAAAAGCTTTTAGAGAAAGGATTCAACTATGATCCAACAGCTATGGCTAAATTTATAGAGAAAAATTTCTATATAGGTAACAAAGCAGAGAAAAAATAGAAACCAGCTAACTACTCTGCATAATAGCGTAAAAATACTTCTTAAGATATAGAGACTTTCTATAAAAAGTCTCTATAATAACTTCCATTGATATAACCTTCTTTTATTATAATAATAATCTTATCTTATGTGTGAATCAATCTCATATTCACTTAATTTATATTAATAAGTTATTATTATAATATTAATAATATTAAATTATGATAAAATTAGGAAATAAAATGTAGGAGAAGTTAGATGAAGAAAAAAAAAGGGAGAGTTTATGTTTGGAATCTGAGTGCAAGAATTATTCATTGGATGATTGCAATATCATTTACTACAGCATTTATAACATCTTTTTATGAGAATAAGTTACATGAACATGTAGCATTGGGATTTATTTTTGGAATTATGATTATCTATCGGATAATCTGGGGATTTATTGGTCCACAATATGCACAATTCAAACATTTCATGTTAAAACCTACTGACTTTATCTTATATTTTAAAGAAAAAGTTCAGAATAGATGGCGTAAGATCCCAGCAGGTCACAATCCTGCTTCTAGTTGGTTTACTGTTTGGGTAATGATTATGGGTATAATTCTTGTAGTTTCGGGTCTATTACTCTATGGTATTCAAGAGGCAAAAGGGGTATTGGCTTATCTAAATGATACAAATACGGAATATATTGGAATATTGGATAATATACATCTTTGTGCAGCTTATATTTTTGTGATATGGGTAGTTATCCATATCACAGGTGTACTAATAGAACAATTTTGGCACAAAACCCATATGGTATTTGCTATGATTACTGGATATAAAAAGACTAACGGAAAAAATACAACAGTGAGTCAACCTTTACTTTTTTTCTCTTTATCTTTTATTATTATGGGAATACTTACTTATCTATTTATCGTGAGTAGTAATTACAATTTTTTGACCACTCAAAAATTTATAGATCTTGAGTATGAGGAGATACATCCTGCATATTTCAACAGTTGTGGTGGTAATGTAGGAAAGTGTCATAAGCCATATCCTCCATATATTCTTCCTAAAAAATCATGGAAAAAAATTATGTCAAGTTTGGATAATCATCGAGGAATCAAAATAACAGATGCCAATATATCAAAGTCAAAGCAGGAGTCTATTTTAAAGTTTCTTCTTGATAATTCAGCAGAGAATAGTACAAGAGAAGCATCAGTTAAGATGATGAACTCTCTGGGAAAACTACGACCAAAGGCGATTACAAAAACTCCTTATTGGAGAGAGACGCACAAAAATATTCCTAGATCGGTATACAAGAGCAAAGAGGTTAAAGATAAATCTAACTGTTTTGCATGTCATAAAAATTTTGAGTATGGCAATTTGGATGATATGAATATTAAAAGAAGTTATTAAATATTTTAATATATTATATATTTTTGCTTAAACGAATTATATATAATCTTAATTTATGTAAATTATTATTTTAAATTATAAAAATCATTGAGATTAAGTAACATTTACTGAAATCTTTATTTATTTTGATAATTATTAATAGTAATCCAAGTCTAATATAAGATTCTCTTCTATAAAATATAACATAGACTTATAATAGGAGCTATTTACTCCTATTATAAGTCTAGTAAAAAATTAATAGGAGGAGAAGCTGATGCAGGTAGAGATTTCAAGACGAAAATTTCTTCAAGGTACGGTTGCAATGAGTATTGTTGGTGGAACAACTATGAGTGCAACAAATCTTTTTGCAAATAGTCATGGAGATAGCAGTAGTAGTGGAGGAGAAAATGGCTCTATACCAGAGTCAATTACAACCAAAACAACCGATACAAAAAATGTAAAACTTATTCCAACACTTTGTGAGATGTGTGTTAATAAATGTGCAGCGATTGCCAGAGTAGAAAATGGTATCGTAACCAAATTAAATCCCAATCCAATGTTTCCAAAATCAAGAAATATGTTATGTCCAAGGGGTAATGCAGGAATTCAAGCTCTATATGATCCTGATAGACTAAAATATCCAATGATTAGAGTAGGAAAGAAGGGTAAAGGTGAATTCAAGAGAGTATCATGGGATGAGGCTTTTAAATATATTTCGGAAAAAACCTTAAAGATATTAGATGAAGAGAAAGATAATCGTTCATCTTTTCTATTCTGTGCAGGTGAGGGAATGGCAGAACATACCTTCAAACAATTTTATGGTGCATTTGGTTCATCAAATTGGCTCAATCATGCATCACTTTGTCTTCAAACAGTAGTTTCAGGATATGGAGTGACTTTGGGTGCTTATCCTCAATCTGATCTTGAAAATGCTGAATATATTATTATGGCAGGGGCAAATAGAGCAGAAGCTATTGTCACACCTGATACCATGGATATATTTAAAAGAACCAAAGGGCGTGGGGCAAAAATGATATGTATTGACCCACGATTTACCAATACAGCAGCTAAATCAGATAAGTGGTTGGCGATTAAACCTGGTACTGATTTGGCTTTTGTTTTGGCTCTTACTTATGTTGTACTTACAGAAGAGCTTTATGATAAAAAATATGTAGCTGAAAACTTCAATGGTTTTGAAGAGTACTCTAAACATGTAGTAACCAGTGGATACACTCCTGCTTGGGCTTCTGAAATTACAGGTATCAAAGCTAAAGATATTACTGAAATTGCTAGAGAGTTTATGGCACATGCTCCAAAATCTATCTACTACCCAGGACGAAGAAGTACTTTTGCAAAAAATGATTTCCAATTGCGTAGAGCAATGGCAATTTTCCAAGGTCTTGGAGGAGGTATTGACTGCAAAGGTGGTTTAGTATTTGGTAGCAAAATAAAACTAGAAAAACATGCTGGACTAGAACCTCTATATGATAGAGCAGAAGGAAGAGGTGTTGATAAGAAAAAAAATGCTAAACAGGGTGAAGCTGGATACTCTGACTGTGCCGTTGTAAGTGGTGGTGGTTCGTGGATTGCATGGAGAAATAGATTTCTTGAAAATAGAATGCCTTATAATGTGAGAGGTATGTTTATATATAAACACAATCCTATACTCAACATGCCAAATATCGAAAAAACAAAAGAGATGCTCAAAAAGATGGAGTTAGTCGTAGCGATTGATACGATGCCTAGTGATACTGTAATGTATGCTGATGTTGTATTGCCAGAGTGTACTTACCTAGAGCGAACAGACCCTGTTAAAACATTTGGTGGTGTTGAGCCATCTATTGCACAGAGAAACAAAGTAGTTGACCCTCTATTTGAGACTAAGCCTGTTATTGAGATTATGAGAGGTCTTACTGCACAACTTGCTAAACCTATGTTTGAGATTACAAAAAAACATGATGAAGAGGTTCAAGCAGAGTTAGCTGATTTGGCAAAAGCAGAAGATAACGCTACAGCAGGACAGACAGCAGAGCAGAAAGAGGCTGAAGTATTTGCAGAGTTTGATATTAGAAAACCATTTGAACATGACCAAGAGCATATCAATGAGCATATGGTCAAAAAGCATCATGGTGCAGCTGAAGCACTTAAAAAATATGGTGTATTTTATCCAAAAATGGACCAATATTACAAAAAACTTTCTGTTAATACTCATCAGTACTATCCTGAAAAAGAGAAATTTTATACCACTAAAGATGGAAAGCCTACAACAAGAACCAAAAAAGTTGAATGTAATCTTCCAAATCTTGCCAAAAAAGGGATTGATCCTATGCCAATTTGGAAAGATGAATATAACTTTAGTGTTCCAAAAGGAAAATTCAAACTTCTTACAGGACGACATGCACAGTTTACTCAAAGTGGAACAGCAAATAATGCTGTGCTTAGAGATTTGATTATGGAGAATTATATATGGATAAATAAGCGAGTTGCTAAGCAAAAAAGTATACAATTCGGTGACATGATTGAGGTCTCAAGTAGTGTAGGTAAAGTACGATTAAAAGCATATCCAACTGAAAAAGTAGGACCGCATACGGTATTCTTTGTTCATGGTTTTGGTGAAGAGAGTTCAGCTTTGACTTGGGCATATAAAAATGGTGGAAATGACAATGCCGTGATAGAAGATGTCATTGAACCAGTCTATGGTGCAGCGGCAATGCATGAGACAAATGTAGAAATTAGAAAGGTGTAATCATGGCAAGATATGGAATGGCTTTAGATTATAAAAATTGTATAAATTGTAAAGCGTGTGAGGTGGCTTGTAAAGAGGAGAATGGTGTTCTTCTTGGAGCAGACAAACACAGAATTTGGGTTGGTGTAAAAGAGATAGAAGGGGAGTATCCACTTCTTAGTATTGTATCTAGTACATTTATGCCAAGCCAATGTCAACATTGTGAGGAAGCACCATGTCAAATGGTATGTCCTACCAATGCAACCTATTATGATGAAAATCGTGTAGTTAGAGTAGATAGCGAAAAGTGTATTTTATGTAGTTATTGCATGAATGCTTGTCCTTATGATGCTAGATATGTAGATGATAGAACTATGACTGTTGATAAGTGTACATTCTGTTCAGATACAAGATTGGCTCGTGGAGAAACAACAACAGCTTGTCAAAATACTTGTCCTACAAAAGTACGAACTTTTGGTGACCTTGATGACTATGATAGTGAGATTAGCGAACTTCTTAGAACAAGAGAACACTTCTCACTAAAAGAGAATCTCGGTACTAAACCAAAACTATTTTATCTAACATAAGGAGGTTGATATGATTGCAAAAGCGAAAGAGTTTATAACAACAATTCCTGTAAACAAAGTTAGTATAAAAGAGTTGTTAAATTTTGAAAAATCACCACGAAATATGCTTGTGGCGACATTAACGGTGGCATTTATTGCCCTATTTGTAATAGGTGTAGTTATCTATCTAATTCATGGACACCACGCCTATAATGTAACAAGAGAACACCCTTGGGGTCTTCTTATTGCTGTATATATATTCTTTGTTGTTAGCTCGACAGGACTATGTATTATAGGTTCACTTGGTGATGTATTTGGATTCAAAGATTATATGCTTATCTCAAAAAGAGCTATTTTTGGCTCAATTGTTACGATTATAGCAGGTTTTGCTGTTATCGCATTTGAGATAGGTCACCCTGTAACTATGTTGATTTACAATGTTTTGACACCAGGGCTTACATCAGCTATCTGGTGGATGGGTACACTCTATGGTCTCTATTTGACATTTATGATTATTGAGTTTGTATTTCTGCTCAAAGGTGATATGAAAAAGGCTAAAATATTTGGTCTTACAGGTCTTTTAGTGGGTCTTGCAGCTCACTCAAACTTAGGTTCTGTCTTTGGTTTTCTTAATGCTAGACCAATCTCAAATGGAGTATTCTATCCGACATACTTTATTTTGACAGCATTTATTACAGGTGTATTTATTGCATTTATCTTGATGGGATTCAGATATAAACTAGATTTCCCAGCAGAGGTAAAAAAGATGCTAGAGGGACTAGCTAAGATTCAAGGACTATTAATATCTATTCTTATCTTCTTTGTGACATGGAAACTGCTTACAGATATGTATGGAGGTATGCCAAATAGAGCAGAGGTTGCACATCATATATTAGGTTCAGGTTCATTCTGGGCAGAGGTTATATTAGCGATGGTAATTCCATTGGTAATTATTATCAAAGATATGGGTAAAAACCCTGTGGTTCTCTTTTGGATATCGCTTAGTGGAATGGTCGGTATATTCTTTATGAGATATAATCTCGTACATGATACACAGCTCAAACCTCTACAGATGTTAAAAACAAGAGAGTATCAACTCCCACCAGAGTGGGTTCATTACTTTCCTAGTGCGACAGAGATTATGATAAGTCTTGGTGGATTAGGACTCTGTGTTGCCATGTATTATGCTGGTACAAAATTCTTTAATTTGGATGAAGACAAGCATTAAAATTCATTTATAATAAATCATTTATATAGTAGCTATATCCTATTTAGGATCTAGCTACTACTACTCTTTCTATATTTTTCTGACCTTTACAATAGTTTCATGCATTACTGCTGCACCATAGACAGGCTCAATAACATCATCTATAATCTCATTATCACTTGCTCCATTACGATATGCCCATGTCAATTCACTACTCTCTTCTCCAAACCCATGAACAAAAAAGATCTGATTAGGTGCTATTTTCTCAGTGGGATAAGCTCGAATAATCACTGCACCTACTTTACTAGAGACTTCAACTTTTTCGCCAAACTCTATATCCATCCGTTTTGCTACTCTTTTGTTTATCCATAGATAGTTCTCTGGTATCAGATCTCTCAATGCAGAGTTATTGGCTGTTCCACTCTGAGTAAACTGAGCATGTCGTCCTGTAAGCATCTGAAATCTATCATGAGGAACCTCTATAAGATAATCATCTTTCCAGATTGGCATAGGATCAACTCCCTTTTTTGCAAGGTTTGGCAAATAGCACTCCACTTTACCACTTTTAGCTTTTGTTTTACCACCATTTACGGAATAAGCTTTCTCTTTTTCAGGATAATACTGATGAATATTGTCTGAAATTTTCTTATAAAAAATATCCATCTTTGGGTAGAAAACACCATATTTTTTCAAAGCTTCACTAGCTCCATGATAATTATCTACTGCATGTTCATTTATCTTCTCTTGATCCTCTTTGAATGGTAATGAGATATCAAACTCCTCAAATACATCCTCTTCATCAGAGTCATCGATCTCAGATTTAACCTCTTCGTCATATTTTTTGGTAATCTCAAATAGTGGCTTTGACATTTTTTGAGTCAATCCTCTTATTATCTCAATAACTGGTTTAGTCTCAAAGAGTGGATCAATTACTTTATTTCTCTGTGCAATAGATGGTTCAACCCCACCAAATGTCTTGACAGGGTCTGTTCTCTCTAAATAAGTACACTCTGGTAATACAACATCAGCATACATTACAGTATCACTAGGCATTGTATCAATCGCTACGACTAACTCCATCTTTTTGAGCATCTCTCTACTCTTTTTACTATCAGGAGTATTTAGGACGGGATTGTGCTTATATATAAACATTCCTCTCACATTATAAGGCATCATATCAGCCAAGTAACGGTTTCTCCATGCAATCCAAGAACCACCACCACTGACAATAGCACAACCATCATTATATTTAGAGACATTAGATTTGTCCTTCTTCTTTGACATAGCTCTACCTTGGGCTTGGTCATATAGTGGTGCTATCCCATCATGTGATTTCAATCTTAATTTTTTACCAAAAATCAATCCACCTTTGCAGTCAATACCTCCTCCAAGACCTTGGAAAATTGCCATTGCTCTACGCAACTGAAAATCATTTTTAGCAAAAGTACTTCTTCGTCCTGGATAGTAGATAGCTTTTGGAGCATGTGCCATAAACTCTCTTGCAATCTCATAAATATCCTTTGCTTTTATACCTGTAATCTCCTCTGCCCACTCTGGAGTATATTTGTTCTCCAAAACACTAGTTTGATATTTATCAAAACCATTAAAATGATTCTCTACATACTCTTTATTATATAACTCTTCACTCAATACCACATAGGTCAAAGCCAAAACAAAAGCTAAATCTGTACCAGGTTTAATCGCCAACCACTTATCTGATTTGGCTGCTGTATTGGTAAATCGAGGATCAACACATATTAGTTTTGCACCTCTACCTCTAGTTCGTTTAAAAATATCCATTGTATCAGGTGTGACAATAGCCTCTGCTCTATTTGCCCCAGCCATAATAACATACTCTGCATTTTCTAAGTCAGATTGGGGATATGCACCAAGAGTCACACCATAACCAGAGGTTACCGTCTGTAGACACAAAGAGGCATGGTTTAGCCAATTGGCTGAACCAAATGCATTGTAGAACTGCTTGAAAGTATGCTCTGCCATACCCTCCCCTGCACAAAATAGAAAGGTAGAACGGTTATCTTTCTCTTCATCCAAAATCTTGGTTGTTTTTTCACTAATATAGGTAAATGCTTCATCCCAAGTTACCCTTTTAAATTTCCCTTCACCCTTTTCCCCTATTCTAATCATTGGATATTTTAGTCTATCAGGATCATATAGAGCTTGAATTCCTGCATTTCCTCTTGGACATAACATATTTTTTGATTTTGGAAACATTGGGTTGGGATCTAATTTTGTAACAATCCCATCTTCGACTCTCGCAATCGCTCCACATTTATTAACACACATCTCACAGAGTGTTGGAACAAGTTTTATATTTTTTGTATCGGTTGTTTTGGTAGTGATAGTTTTTGGAATATTTACTGAATCTTTTTTATCTTCTCCAAACAGATTGCTAGTGCTGACTGCTGTTGATCCAACAACACTCATAGCTACTGTTCCTTTTAGAAATCTTCGTCTTGATATTTCTACTTGCATAGTAAATCCTATTATTTTTTAGGGAATTATATAACTATAGGCTTATGCTAGACTTTAAACAAATCTTAATTAAAAAGAAAATATGATTTTAACTTATAAAAGATATAATATCAACAAATAGTAACTAAAGGGAGATAGATGTTAAGCCACGAGACCATAAAAAAAAGGTTATCGGAAGTAATTTATCCAAGCTTTCAAAAAAATATTGTAGAGTTTGGATTTCTCCAAGAGATCTTAATAAACAAAGATGAAATAGTCATAAAAATAGATATACCCTCAGCTGATCTAAACATAAAAGCTCAACTCGAAGATGAGATAAAAAAGAGAATTTCACCAAAAGAGGATATAGATATAAAGATAGAGATAACTCAACCAAAAGCCCCAAAAGAGACGAGTTCACAAGGCAAAAATGTACTACCAAATATCCAAAATTTTATAATGGTTAGTAGTGGAAAAGGTGGTGTTGGAAAATCTACAACTACAGTTAACTTAGCTATTGCACTAGCTCAACAAGGCAAACGAGTTGGATTACTTGATGCTGATGTTTATGGTCCAAATATTCCAAGAATGATGGGTATAGAGGGAGTACAACCTATCTTTTTAGGTAAAAATATCAAACCTATTATAGCCTATAATATTCAGGTGATGTCTATTGGTTCGCTTGTCGATAGAGGTGCATCATTGATATGGAAAGGGGCAATGGTTACCCAAGCTATAGAACAGATGTTAGAGGATATTTTATGGGACAAAGTAGATGTGTTACTTTTTGATATGCCTCCTGGGACAGGTGACGCTCAATTAGCTCTGGCTCAAAGCCTACCTGTTACAGCAGGTGTTTGTGTCACAACTCCACAAAAGGTAGCATTGGATGATACTATCCGTAGTATGGATATGTTTAAAAGCCTAAAAATTCCAATTGCAGGAGTAGTTGAGAATATGAGTGGCTTTATCTGTCCTGATAGTGGTGTAGAGTATAACATATTTGGAAAAGGAACAACTCAACCACTTATTGAGAACTTCCAAACTCAACTGCTTGGAGAGATACCAATAGAACCTGCCATTAGAGAGGGTGGAGATAGTGGACAACCAATTACAGCTATTGCACCTAATTGTGAAACAAGCCATCGTTATCAAAATGTAGCTAATAAATTATGGGATTTCTTAGTCAAAGTCAATAATCAAGGTGGAGTGGATAACACATCCATACAACCAACTGTTTTTTAATAACCCAAGGCTTCTTAAGCCTTAGGTTTTATATATTTTTTTCTAGTATTTGTAACTTACAGAGAGTCTAATATCATCAGCTTCTATATCTACACTCTGAGGTTTTACCCAACCTGTACATCTAATATTTGGTGTATAATCATGCTGAATATGAGTATATCTAATCTGTGAAGGAAGATTCTTCTCCCCAAATAGATTAAAGTTCCAGTATGCTTCAATAGCCTCACCTCTTACAGCTAACTTTGAACCTACAGCTGAATCCTCTGCCCATGTCATTGGTGTCCAGTATTTAGAACCTTTGTTATACTCAATTCCAAGTCGTCCACCATCTGTTATCATATCAGGGATAGTTGCCCCAAACCATATAGACTTTCCTGTCTCATCAGAGTCTGACCCTAAAAGCTGTTTTCCACTATCAGGCTGATAGACAGTTTGTGCAATAGAGGCAAATAGTATCGTATCATCAAGAAAATCATTAATCTCATCACCAACACCATCAACCTGTAGAGAGAGTGCTGTTAGTTGAGCTGTTCCTGCATCAAGAGACTTATTTTTTCCTGCATCATCAGGTAGATCGGCACCTACTTTTGTTCCTGTTCTTGCACCTTTGGTATCCAAAATTACAGCGTGTTGTGCCATAAGATTATATTGACCATCATTATAGAGAGAGCCTAGTGTTACAAAAAAGTCAACATTCTCATTTTTGTCACCATCCTCTTGTGCATATGGTTTATACCCATGAGAATCATACATAGACTCTATTCCACCTGCATGAGCTCTACCATAAATAAATTTAACAAAAGAACCAGTGGTCAAATACTTATCAGTATCCAACTTAACCATTCCTGCATCAACTTCCATATTGGTAATATGTGCCAAAGGAGAACCTGCATCTTTTAAATTATCTCTATGGTTTGCTAAGAAGCCATCACTTGCTGCTCTTCTACCAATACTAAAAGAGTATGGTAACTTACCGTCTAGTAACTTATTGGTATAGATAAAATAAGCTCTTCTAACTCTAAAAATAGTATCTGTAGATTTAGATGAACCTGACCAACTCTTCAAAGATGGATCTTCGTACTGTAGATGAGCACCCCAATTACTATAAGCTACAATCTGTCCTTGAAATGATAAGTTTTTAGTTGGTGCTGATTTCATATTAAGCATAAGTCTACTGGTTAAGAGAGCATCATTTTTTGCTGATCCTCCTGATAAATCTTCACCTTTATAAGTATAATCATTATAGGTATACTCTATATTATCAAGTGTATTTCTAAAGTCCAGACTAAACTTGACATTATCATAAGCATCATGTGCCTTAACCTTATTAAGTTTTTTGTTTAAACTTTTGACCTTTTTACTAAGTTTATCAACTTTTTTTGCCAACTCATCACCGCTATCTTTTTTTGTATCAACAGCACCATCTGCCACACCTAATGACATAACAACAACTGCCGATAATAAAATTTTTTTCATATAATCTCCTCTTGATGCTAAAATAATAAATTATTCTAACAGAGTAAAAATTAGATTATCATTAATATAAATTATATTTATTATAACTTATTGATATGTATCGATTATAGTCAAGATAAAAGAAGGAAAATAGGGGAGAAGAACTCCCAAAAAGGGAGTTTAGGAAGACTTTAATTTACTAACAGCTAGGAACATTTCCTGAATCATTTGCATACTCATAAACGAAATCATAAATGAAAGGAATCAGTTTCTCTTTGAGCTTAGTATCTTTACATACCTTGCCAATCTCTTCATTCATTTTACCATCTTCATTAATCTTCTCCCACTCATCCTGAGAGTGTTTAGCTGCAAAATCTGCACCTGTCATACCACAAGGCTCTTTTAGTTTTTTAACATAAAGTTTTTGACCCTTTGCTGCATCTGCTGAAAGAGTTGTTGTCATTACTGCCATACCTAAAAGTGCTGCAATTGCTAATTTTGTAAATTTCATTTTATACCTTTGTGTTTTGATATGATCGCAGTATAAATGCTAATCGTGGAATTATTGTGTTATTTTCATATTTTTATAAAAAATATATATAATTATTATAAGTTCACCTGAATAATATTCAAAATTAGAGTACTTTTTTACAACTTTAATATTTTTTTTATTTATAACATTTTGATATACTATTTAAAAAAAGGACAAGTTTGCTTCGATTTATACTCATAGTACTACTCTCACTAAATCTACTCTCGGCTCAAAACAACGCACTAATCAAGGAGAGTTCCCCTTACCTAAAACGACATGCACACAATCCTGTCAACTGGTATGCATGGAACAAGGAGACACTAAAATTAGCTCAAAAAGAGAAAAAACCTATATTTTTATCTATAGGTTATAGCACTTGTCACTGGTGTCATGTAATGGAAGAGGAGAGTTTTGAACATCAAGATGTAGCGGATATACTTAATCAATATTTTATCTCGATAAAAGTTGATAGAGAGGAGTTTCCCAATATAGATAAAGAATATCAAAATCTCTTTAGAGCATTAAAAGGAAAAAGAGGTGGTTGGCCACTCTCTGTTTTTTTAACCCCCCAACTTGAACCGTATTTTATTACAACATATATGCCAAGAAGCTCTTATGGTGGTACAGAAAATATAGTCACGCTTACTAATAGAGTGGGGAAACTCTATAACGATAGTAAAAAGTTAAAGATAGAAGTTCAAAAGTTTTCCAAAGCCAAAGAGAATATAAATCAACCAGCAAAACCATCGTTAGCAACATTGGAATTAAAATCACTTATAGAAAATAGTTTAAAACATATAGAGAAGGAGTATGATATAGAGAATAGTGGCTTTTCTACTGCCAATACTAAATTTCCAGAAGCATCCAAAGTAGAACTGCTACTCAATATATATAAGATAAATGGTAATAAAAAAGCTCTAAAAATGGCAAAAGAGACTCTATTAAAAATGTCAAAACGAGGTATATATGATCAGATAGATGGTGGCTTTTTTCGCTATGCAGACAAATCATGGAAAATACCTCACTTTCAAAAGCTACTATATGTCAATGCTCAACTCTCAGAAGTATACTTGAAGATGTATAACATTACTAAAGAGAGATACTTTTTTGATATAGCAAAATCTACTATAGATGAGATGGAGAGAAACTATATAGAAGACGGGTACTACTTCTCTGCTAGTGATAGTGTAGGAGAAGACGGCATAGAAGGACTCTACTATGCTTATCTCTATGATGAGGTCTCAGAAGGATTAGAGAAAGAGGGTCTAAATGAAAACGAGATAAAAAATATACTAGAGTATCTAAATATTGAAGATCTAGGAAATCTCGATGGAGAGTTAGCACATATAAATATAATGGAAGAAAAAGCACCTAATAAACTAGAGATAGCCAAAGCCTATCTAAAAAAAGTTCGTACAAGTAGAGATTTTCCATTTATTGATAAGAAGATCATCACCTCGTGGAGTGCAATGATGATCAAAACACTCTATAATATGGCACAATATCAACCAAGCTATCTACCAATAGCCAACCAGAGGTTAAAATCACTTATTGATCTGATGTTAAACAAAGAGATACTCTATCATCAAACTATGATAACCCAAAAGCCAACACAAAAAGCTCTTTTAGCGGATTATGCCTATCTCATAGATACTCTACTTACAGCCCATC
>Ga0256827_10000203_pt1 | contig 35136 bp, 27 predicted proteins | sample CV84metaG_FD_185977 | JGI IMG/M metagenome (GOLD analysis project Ga0256827, IMG submission 185977) | Hydrothermal vent microbial communities from East Pacific Rise, Pacific Ocean - CV84 | ecosystem: Environmental > Aquatic > Marine > Hydrothermal vents | place: Pacific Ocean: East Pacific Rise...
TGATAAAGACCCTGTTACTTATAATAACCTAAAATTAGCCATTGGTGCTTACGAAAGAATGTTGGTTACACCTACAAAATTCGATGATTATTTAGCCGGAAATAATGAGGCGTTGAACACCCAAGAGAAACAAGGGCTGCAAACCTTTATTAGCGGAGGATGCATTACTTGCCACAGAGGAAATGTATTGGGAGGAAATATGTTCCAAAAGTTTGGTTTAATGAAACCATATTGGGAACTTACCAAAAGCACCGTGATTGATAATGGTAGATTTGATGTCACACAAAATGAAGCTGATAAATATGTTTTCAAAGTGCCTTCACTTAGAAACATTGAAAAAACATATCCCTATTTTCACGATGGAAGCATCATGAGCTTAAAAGAAGCCACAGATATTATGGGGAAAGCTCAATTAAACAAAACTTTTACTGATAAAGAAATTGATGATATGGTCGCTTTCATGAATACTCTTACAGGTGAAATTCCTTCGAATCTGAAGGAATAAGATTTTTCTGATTTTTTATACAAAACCCTTCAGGAGTGAAAACTCCTGGAGGGTTTTCTTTGATTATCTCCAACAATAAAATGGTATATATTCTTATTAAATAGTATCAATATACCAATTGAGACTTATCCAACATCATAAAGAAGTACTGATTGGCACAATGGGACAAGATTGATTTGTTAATCATTTGTTAATATTGATATGAAAGATATTTTTGTGGTTTAAAAGATCATTACTATTTATTTACTATTTAAAACCTTTTCTTATGAAACAAAAAATTACATTTATTTTAGCATTAGTATTTCTTGCTTTTACCGTAAACGCACAGGGAAATAAAAGTTCAAAAATCTTCTACCTTGAAGAAAGTTTTGAAACAGGAATTCCGGATACCTGGACAGTTGAGAATACTGGGGACATATCTTGGGAACATGTATTTGATTATGTGATTGCCAATAGTACAGGATACCCAGAAAATCATGTTGCAGGAATTTTAACCTCCCCTGCCGTAGATGTAACTTCTGCATCGGGCTTAAGTTTAATTTTCGATCATCATTTTTGGGGTATGGGCTCTGCAACTGCAATAGTTGAGGTTTTTGACGGCACCAACTGGGTAGAAGTTTCTTATGCCTCCAGTTACAACGAACAAGTAATTGATGTATCAGCATATAAAAATGATGCATTTCAGGTAAGGTTTATTTATGATGATGGAAATACCTGGGAATTGTATTGGAAGTTATATGATGTAGGAATTTACGAACAAGAAGTTGAAGATTTAGCAGTGACATATATTAGTCCTTCAGTGAGTCTTCCAGGCGAAACGGTTATTCCTCAGGTAACAGTTCGTAATTACGGAATAATGGACATAAACTTTTCCTATAGCCTTCAGGTAAGCATTGCGGGTACAGATTATGATGTAGATTTAGACGATGATTATATTGGACAGATAGGTACTGGTTTTATAGTAGTTGATTGCCCTGAATGGGTAGTACCAACGGAAGAAGGTGACTATGACATTACAGCAACCATTACATACCAATATGACGAAGACCCCAGTAACAACACAAAAGTACTTACTTGCACGGTAATGAATTATCCCGATGCAACCGTTGGTAACAACAATGGCAAATTTTACAAAGTAGATCTTGATAACGGAGACATGACTGAATACGGAGGTTTTGAATCTATCCCTTTCTCTATGACAGATGAATATGCAAACGACAGAATATACAGGATGACAGAATATTTGAAGTTCCACGAAGTAGGAGTTGATGGTTCACTAACAGAAATAGATGACGCCAATTTGTATGAACAATGGACTGCCATGGGATATGATCCTTTTAACTACGCCATGGCTTACGACTGGAATACCAATAGAATGTATATGGCAGGGGACGATGGTGCATCATTTCCTGTCGGGAATCCTCATTTGGCTTATTTCGATATGGAGACTTATGAGCTTACTTATGTAGGCCAAATAAACAACGGAGCCATGATTGTGGGGATGGATTTTGCTGATGACGGCTTTTTATATGGGGTTGGCCTCAATGGTAAGCTATATAAAATTAATGTAGATGAATTTGATGTTGAGATCGTAGGCTCAACTGGTATGGAATCTATTGATAAAGACTTTCAGGATGTATCTTACGACAGAAGCAGCCATATTCTATACGGAATATTCAGATATGGAAACCCATGGACAAGTCATTTCGGAAGTATTGATATGGAAACTGGTGAGTTCACAGTCATTCAGGATTATGAGATAAGTAATTATGTTTGTTTTGCCATAACAAAAGAGCCAAATGAGAATTACACACTGACTTTTACAGTTGACGATGGAACAAACCCAATTGAAGGTGCTGAAATTGATATTAATGGCGAAGTACTCACAACAAATGCATCAGGAAATGCTACAATAGAACTGGTAAATGGTGATTACGATTATACGGTAACATTCGAAGGTTATAGCGATAATACTGGGACTGTGAGCATTGATAATGCCAATAAGAATGTTTTGGTCAATATGGATGAAACAACAGGAATTAATGCCATCTCCAGTAAATTCACTGTTTCACCAAACCCATTCAAGGATTATATCACAGTTACAAGCCCGGTGAATACGGTTACAAAACTTTCTGTGATTGATTTAAACGGATGTTTAATGATGGAAGAAGAAATAACTTCTGAAAATTTAAAAATCAACCTTTCACAACTTACTGCCGGAATCTATTTCTTGCGCATAACAAATCAATCAGGTGAACAAAGTTTTCATAAAATAATTAAACAATAAAAATCATCAAACCCTCACAGGTCAAAACGACTTGTGAGGGTTTACTATACTAAAAAACGATCACGAAAATATTTACATACTCTTAGCGAAACCATTTCCGTTATTCACATAATAGCGATGCTTAGCTCTGTTGTGCAGATACTAATATAGCTACCGGACAAGTCAGTCACTTACGGCTTCGGTATTTCACCGATAGCAGTTTTTAATGCCTACTCACTTACCTCTAATTTTTTTAGCGTTTTTTCGTAATGCTCTTACGTAATTATTTTGTAACTCTGCAAATACATTGGCGTATTAGAAAAATGCAAATATATTATCTCAAACACCTAATCCCTCAAATGATGACAAATAGGGTTAAACTACAAACCTATGCTTTGTATATCATAGTATTATTGGTTTTTATAATGGGGAGCTGTTCAAACAATGGCATTCAACAAGATTCGAAAACAATAATTTCCGGAAAAATTATTGACTACAATAAACATACGGACGAACAAATATTAGAACTATTTTTTGATAATCTCCTTGATAATTTAGATGTAAAGACCTGCATAATAGACGACGATGGCGAATTTTACACAGAATTTGAACAAGTATTCGCACAGGATTTCTCCTTAAAATACGGCTCTCATATAAGGCTCTTTACTTCGCCCGGAGATAGCCTATACATCCAATTAAACCACCATTTACTCTATGTCGATTCGTTGGCATTAAATCCATACAACTTGGTTGAAGTAAGAGGAACTGCTGAAAAAATGAATAGTGATATCATGAATTTTTATAAATATATAGCGGACTCTTTAGAGTCTTATGCTCAAATAGAGAAAAAATATTTGGCGTATAAAGACTCTACAGCTATGGGATTTAGAGCCTTCTCGGAGAATAGGTTAAATGAATATAAAGACAGACTTACCATATTTAAAAAGACTTATCATACATGCGATCTGTTTAACAAATGGTCGAGATACCATACCACATTCATAAGTTATAACCAACTGATGTCGTATACCCAAATTCATTCACAGCTCAACAGCATCAAGTTTAATACCCAAACCGGCCGGTATGAACTCAGCATCCCAAATGAATTCTATTCCTTTTTTAATGACACGATTATAGACGAGAAGCAAGCCCTAATAAGTACTGAATACTATCGTTTCATGAAGTCGTATAACGCTCGCATCCAATCATCATTTCTTTCTATTGATTCCGCCATAAAACACATTGAATTATATAAAGCTAACGACCTCACGGGATATTTCAACATAAGTAAAAACCAAATTTTAGAACAAACTTCCGGTTATAGACAAGATTTGTCTCTTTCAATTTTTTACACTTCTCTCTTACAAAAAAAGTTCTTACATCTTTATCATCAAATAAGTAAAACGCCAAGTATCAAGAATCCCAAATTCATGAAGATACTTCAAGAGAAATATCACAAAATAAGCACCAAAAATCATTCTCCCCAAAAGATATCTCCTCCAATATTGGATAGCATTGTAGATTTATACAAAGGACATATCATACTTATTGATCTTTGGGCTCCCTGGTGTGTCAATTGTATGGCCGAAATCCCCCATTCAAAAAAAATAATGGATGATTATAAAGATACGGATATTATTTTTTTAAACATTGCTTGTGATTGCACTAAAGATTCGTGGAAAAACGCAATAACAAACTATCATATCCGGGGTGAGAATTTTCATATCTCTAATGATGATTTTAAAAGAATCCGCAGAACAAATAAAATAGGGCTTCCTCATTATATGATCATCAATAAAGATGGCACAATATATAACAACGATGCTCCGAGACCCAGCAATACCGAATCTTTAAAGACAGAAATTAACGGCTGCCTGAATATAAAGTATGAATAACTTTTAATATTACCTTTGCCGCCGAAAATGAAACTATTTAAAACCAACCATCTTAACGACACTGAGAAGAAAACGTTCAGTCTGCACCTGATATATTCCATGTTAGAAGGGATTGTATTGGGGGTATTGGCCTTAAACGAATTTGTTTTTTTGAAGAGTTTACATGGCAGCCATATGCAATTGGGTATTCTTTTCCAGTTTAGTATGTTGGTTTTTATTGGGCTCATCTTTATTAATGAGCTTATTCGTCGTACTAAGAATAAAGTCAGGATGCTTAAAAGAACCGCTTTATTCACCCGCTTACCTCTTGTGTTGTTGGCCTTTTTTCCTCAAACAGCATCCGGCATTTTAGAACAACCCTATTTTCATTTTATCTTTCTGTTTATCTTCTTGATTTACTATTTGGCATCGCCTATCATCTACCCTACCATCAATCAGTTTTTAAAGAACACTTACCGTCATGAGAACTTTGGGAAACTCTATTCTCAGGCTACTTCGGTAAATAAGATAGTGATGTTGGCAGTTACCTTTGCCTATGGCATCTGGCTCGATATTAATCCTTTTGCTTTTACTATCATATATCCGTTTATAGCCTTAACCGGAATTTTGTCGGTGTACATCCTTTCAAAAATCCCTTATACCGAGAAAGATATTATTATTAAAAAGCCTTTCTTTTTATCTATTAAAGAAAGTATGATTGGGATGAAGAACCTGATAACTACCAACAAACCTTATCTGCATTTCGAGATTGGGTTTATGTTTTATGGCTTTGCTTTTATGTCGTCGGTAGCAGTGATAACTATTTATTATTACGATGTATTGAACCTCAATTACAGCAGTGTGGCTTTTTATAAGAATGCCTATAACATTCTCGCCATCATTTTATTACCCTTTTTCGGCAAGCTTTTAGGCCGTATTGACCCTCGTAAATTTGCGGCCATTACTTTTGCCAGTATGATGTTATATATTGGAGCTTTAACCATCACGCAGTTCTTCCCTCAGTTTATTGATATTTTAAACATCAGGATTTATTATTGGATGCTGGTTTATATCTTCTTTCATGGTATTTTCGCCGCCACTATGTCCTTATTATGGTTTATAGGATCGGCTTATTTTGGCAAAGACGAAGATGCCGGAGCCCTACAATCTGTTCACCTGTCGTTAACAGGTATACGAGCTGCGTTTGCGCCAATAATTGGTATCTTATTTTACGAATGGTTTGGTTTTACTATTACTTTTGTGATAGCTATGGGCAGTTTACTTTTGGCCATCTTATTAATGATTTGGTCGTATAGAAATGAAGAAGTTATCAAATCAAGAACCGAATAACACAATAAAGAGACTTGAAAAATATGGAGCATTGGAAAGACAGAACGGTTTTATTGCTTGGAGAGGATCAGTTGAAAATACTTGAAGACAGCCATGTATTGGTCGTAGGCTTGGGCGGTGTAGGAGCTTATGCTGCAGAACAAATTATAAGAGCCGGTGTGGGTGAATTAACTATTATCGATTCCGATAAAATACATCCTTCGAATATCAACAGACAATTAATCGCTTTAAACAGCACAATAGATCACGATAAAACAGCCTTAATGCAAGAGCGTTTACTCGATATCAACCCCCAATTAAAACTCCATGTTATCAAAGAATTTATTGACGATAGCAATATTAAAGACCTTATAAAAAACAGTTTTAATTATGTGGTAGATGCCATAGATACATTAACGCCAAAAGTAGATTTAATCACCCATTGTTTCCAAAACAACATCCCTGTGATTAGCTCTATGGGTGCCGGAGGCAGACTCGATCCTTCAAAGGTACAGATTGCTGATATCTCGGAATCTTATAACGATAATCTGGCACGTATGCTGCGTAAAAGACTTCATAAAATAAATATCTATAAGGGAATAAAAGTAGTATTCTCTTCCGAAAGAGCTGATCCAAATTCAATTATTCTCACCGAAGGCGAAAGAAATAAGAAAACCACCGTTGGCACCATTAGTTATATGCCGGCCATTTTTGGGCTTTTTATTTCAAGCATTGTTATCCGCGACCTCATAAACATTCCTATTAAATGATAAAGACAGGCCTGGCAGCTATTAACAATATCCTGATTTACTATCAATACTTCAGGGATAATTCAAAGAGCAAAACACTGGTATTGCTCCACGAAGGCTTAGGCTCGGTAGCACAATGGAAACAAACTCCTGAATGGCTTTTTGAACACAGTGATTATAATATATTGGTATATGACCGAACAGGTTATGGGCAATCCTCAGCAGCCCCCAAAGATTACCCCACCGATTACCTTAGATTCGAAGCAAAGGTAATACTCCCTCAGCTTTTAGCCTCTTTAAACCTTAACAACATCAGTCTTTTAGGGCATAGCGATGGAGGCTCGGTTGCCTTACTTTTTGCTGCTTACCATCCCGAACTTACCCAAAAAGTAATTACCGAGGCCGCTCATGTGATTATCGAAGACATCAGTCGTAAAGGCATCAGCCAGATAAAAGAAACTTATGCCGGCAAGCTAAAACCATTGCTGGAAAGATACCATGGTGATAAAACCGATTGGGTTTTCTACCATTGGGCCGATACCTGGCTCCATAAGGATTACCACGACTGGAATATGTTCGAAGAATTAAAAAGTATTGAAAGTCCCTTATTAGCCATACAAGGCGAAAACGATGAATACGGCAGCATTGAACAACTAAATATTATCAATACCGTAGAGAACAGCGAAATTTGCCTCTTAAAAGATTGCGGACATCACCCCCATTTTCAGCAAGCAGAAATCACACTAAATAAAATATTGGCGTTTTTACAGCAGCATACAGAATAAATGTCTGATATTAAAAAGGATAACCTATACCGAAGTTCAGGATAGGTTTTTTATAATACCTGTCTCCCTGGCTGTACACCCATTTATTTGAAGATGGGATACTTGGATCGCGTAACTTATAAGCCAAATCGAAACGAATAATAAAGAAACTGAAATCTATTCTGATGCCATAGCCAGCACCTATAGCCAGTTGTTTATAAAAAGTATTGAAATTAAAAGTACCATCCGGGAAACTCGGGTTATCATAAATATTCCAGATATTACCCATATCAACAAATAAAGCACCATTCAAACGCCAAAGAATATTATGACGTAACTCAAAATTTGATAACATTTTAATATCACCATTTTGGTAATAGTTCTTTAACTGTAAGGTTTGTTCATCCAAAACATAGGCTCCCGGGCCAATAGATCGGGCCCACCAGGCTCTTAAATCGTTTGAACCTCCAATAAAATATTGCTTCTCGATAGGTGAGAAATCGGTATTTCCATAAGGAATAATAATACCATTAAACGTTCGTGCAGTAAAACTGATATTATTAGTCAGGAACCAGGTATATCTTAAATCAATGTCTGTTTTTAAGTATTGATTGTACAATAGCCCGGCAAAAGTATAATAGCTGGGCAAATAAGTGTTCATCGAATCTCTTTTTTGCTCGATATACTCCAATCGTTCATCCTCCGGAATATTTTCGTAAGCATAGGCTTCAATCACTTGAATATACAAATCACCAGACCCTTTTTTCTTAGCATTAAAAGCCTGTTTACCAAGTGTTATCAGATTACCGGCTAATTCGAAATTCAGATTAACCAGAAAAAAGTCTTTGGAGACATTATATTTCTGATTAGAAAAATAAAGAGAATAATTCCCTGCCGGAATCACATGATCAAAGTATTGGTCGTATAAATTTTTATCAATCAAATACTCTAAATAATCATATTGAATATCGCGGAACTCTGTTAGATAAAAGTCAATAGGGTTTAAATGGTGCTGTATGCCTTTAGGAGTAGACCAATTATAACCAAAGCTGGGGCTACTTGTTTGGCGAATATACTCTACCCTGTCCTTATAAGTATAATTAACACTAATCACCGTATTTGGGAAATACTTATTATTGAACTTATGTAACCTAAAAGGGGAGAAGAACTGTGGGAACCTCACAATAGTATTAAAACCATATTCAAAAGCATTCATACTACCATCCGATGAATTAAGGTCGGAGGTGAATCTTTCGAACTTTCCGTTTAACGACAGATTAAAATAAATGGCTCTCTTAAACAGGTTCCGGTGAACATAAGTAAATTTAAGCCCTGTACCTATGGTTCCCGTGGAGGTATAGCCCTCCAAATCTATGGTATACGATTGTTTGATAGCTGGGGTAAGCTGAATGTCACAATCTAAATATCTCACCATGCTGTCACCTTCCATTCTTTTGGATGGGGTGATCTTAAAGTTGACAGCCCTGAAAATTCCCAAACCATTTATTCCGCGCAAACTACGAGAGATATCAGATTGGCGGTATAAGCTGTCTTTATGTAAATCTACCCTCCTTTGTAAAAGAAAAGGCCTGAAAGAGAGCTTATCATAATACCTAAAGACAATACTGTCTTCGGATAAATGTTCTTCTTTTAGCTTTAAAAACTTCATGCGATACAGCTCATAAGGATAGTTGGTAACACTTATGTTATTAAAACGATAAACAGGGAATTTAGCATACCTATACACCGAATCCTCGGCCTCGGAATTCCTAAAGACTTCTAAATCAATCTCTGTTTCGTGAGTGTTTTGGTTGGTATCTGCAAAAAACACCACCTGGTCCGGCCCAAAGCCATAATACCCCTCATCCTGTAAAAGTTTACTGATATAATAGCGCATTTCATCGAGCTTATAAGCATTAAAAAGCACTAAAGAATCTTCCTCCAAACCACTCCTGCTTATATTTCCTATTAAGGAATCTATGCGTTTATCTTCGATATTTTGCCTGAGTTCCTTTACAATAAATGGTGTTCCTGCAGTGATATTATAATCTACTTTTACAGTGTGCCCTTTCTCAAAATACTCAATAGAATCCGTTATTTCCGATTCATAGAAACCCAAATTATTTAAGTAAATTTTCATGCTCTTTTTAGAACTGGTCACAGAGTTCTTCTGAAAAATGACCGGTTCGTTACCTACTGTATTTTTCCACCAACGACTTAAATAAAAAGGATTATCCTTTGGTTTCTTTCCTTTTACAGCCCTTTTAAGATTCTTTTCTTTGAGTTTCTCAGCACGCCTGATATCCCTTTTGGCTTCTCTTTCGGGATTAACCATATTATGTAAAGCCACATAAAACGGGAAACCAAAAATGGTTCTGTTGGGCGTTTGGTCCGAGTAATTGTTCACCTCCGATTTATCGATTCGTTTATCGTCAACAGTAATCTCATTCTTTTTAAGAATATACTGATTCTCTTTTAGATATTTTGTGGGGCTGCATGAGTTTAGCATTAAAGCAAACGCCATGGCAAACAGAAACCATAAATGGATCCTAAAAGGATTATTTATTTGAGTTCTGTCCGGCATTTTTATTTTTTAGGATGTTGCTCTTGCCATCTTTTATTAAAAGACTTTTCAGCAATTTTAGGTAATTCACGATTGGGTCCCCATGCTTTTTTAAAGAACATAGATACAAACACATTCTTGGTCTTCCCGCCTACCACATCCATCAGCTTACGATTCAACATAATTTTTTCCGATGACTTGGCAAGCACCCTCTCTGTTATGGTGGTATATTTCTGATCTACAGAATCTTTCCTATTCCTTAAAAGCAAGTCGTGTAATGGTATCCGCACAGGACACACCTCGGTACAGGCACCACATAAGGATGAGGCAAAGCTCAAATGCTTATAGTCTTTCATCCCTAAAAGCCAGGGCGAGATCACCGAGCCTATAGGTCCGGTATAAGTGGTTTCATAAGTGTGTCCGCCGATATTTTTATAGATAGGACAAACATTTAAACAAGCGCCACATCTGATACAGGTCAGAGCTTTACTTTGCTCTTCTTGTTTTAATATCTCCGTTCTTTTATTATTCAACAGGATAACGAAAGTTTCTTCAGGACCGTCTTTTTCGGTATCTTGCTTAGGTCCCGAAATGATAGAATTATAAACCGTTACATTCTGCCCTGTGCCATGGGTACTCAATAATGGCCACAAAGTGTGTAAATCGTTAATACTGGGGATGACTTTTTCGATACCCACAACAACAATATGTACTTTGGGCATCGACATGCTCAAAATACCGTTTCCTTCGTTCTCGGTAACAGCTATCGAACCTGTATCAGCTATCACAAAATTGGCTCCCGTAATACCGGCTCCAGCCTCATAAAACCGTGTTCTGATCTTCTCCCTCACTTTTTTGGTCATCTCCTGAGGGGTCAGGTTCACATCCCAATCAAATTTCTCATTAAAAAGCTGGGCTATCTCTTCCTTAGATTTATGCATAGCAGGCGTTACGATATGATAAGGTTTCTCGCCTCCGAGCTGTACAATATATTCTCCCAGGTCTGTTTCCAAAGGATCGATACCATTTTTCTCCAAAAAACTGTTTAGCTCAATCTCTTCGGTAGTCATGGATTTCGACTTTACTACCTTAGTGATTTCCCTGTCTTTAAGAATCTTAAGAATCTCCGATGTGGCTTCATCTTTATCATTAGCCCAAATAACTTTACCTCCGTTATTAATAAAATTCTGTTCAAATTCTATTAAATACTTATCTAAATCGTTAATGGCTTTGGTTTTGATATTGGCAGCACGTAAGCGAGCAGTGTCGATATCGACATACTGTTCCAGCCCCTGATGAAATGCTTCGGTATAGCGCCCCATATTAAACTGAATGGTTTTCCTATGCTCCTTATCAAAAGCCTTTAACTTAGATTGAATTGAAAACTTCTTCGAAATCTCTGACATAAAGTTATTATTATAACAATTTAGATATTTTTTCGACTCTTGCTATATGACGACCACCTTCAAAATCGGTTTCTAAAAATGCTTTAAGGATTTTCCATGCCAATGGAAATTCAATAAAGCGACCCGGAATACTTATGATGTTGGCATTATTGTGCATTCTTGTTAATTCTGCCTGTTCAACCGACCAACATAAACCGGCTCTTACATGAGCATATTTGTTAGCGGTTATTTGTGCACCGTTACCACTCCCACACATGATTAAGCCCAATTCATAAACCCCATCGTTTACCGCTTTGGCTAAAGGATGAATCATATCGGGATAATCAACACTATCGGTACTATAAGTTCCCATATCTTTAATAGTATAACCAGCGTTCTTGAGTTCTTTAATGAGGTATTCTTTCATTTCAAAAGCCCCATGATCACAGGCTATAGGTAGTATCTTTGATTTATCGAACATATTGGCAATTTATTGATTCATAAAGACTACAAATTTAATGTTATTTTCGAGATTTTGTTACCTTTAAGCACATTTTTCGTCATACATACAAATTGCTGTTATGATATATTTAAAACTTTTAAGAGAAAGCTATTTATTTGCCATTAAAGAGCTGGTAGTGAACAAAACCCGAACGTTCTTATCTTTATTAGGAATAAGTATAGGGATATTTGCCATCATTGCTGTTTTTACTATTTTCGACTCTTTGGAGATCCAGCTCCGAGATAGTATTAACTCCTTAGGCAATAATGTTCTTTTTGTTCAGAAATGGCCATGGTCCACCGAAGGTAATTACCCCTGGTGGAAATATGTCAACCGCCCTCAACCTACTATAAACGATCTTCAATCTATTCAGGAACGAAGCACTTTAGCCGAAGCATCGGCTCTGTTTATCGGGAAATCCAAAACGCTAAAAAACGGGAATAACACCATTGAACACGTTGAGATATTAGGGGTGTCGCACGATTATAAAGATGTGATGAAAGTGGAAATTGATAAGGGCAGATACTTCACACAATCCGAAAGTAATACCGGCAGACAAGTCGCCCTATTAGGTAGTACCATTGCAAAAAACCTCTTCCCCAATGAGAATCCCGAGGGGAAATCATTTAAAATAGGTGGCCGAAAAACTTATGTAGTAGCCGTTTTGGAAAAAGAAGGCAAAGATATGTTTGGCAACTCTCCCGACGAAAGAGTGATAGTACCATTAAACTATATTAAATCGTTTATTAACCTCCACCGAAGTGGAAATACCATTGTTGTAAAAGCAAAACCAGAGGTGAAGAACGAAGATTTACAATACGAACTCAAAGGAATTCTTCGTGCTGCCCACCGGATAAAGCCAGGTGCTGATGATGATTTTGCCATCAACGAAACCAGCATCATCTCTAATAGTTTCGATGGCTTTTTCCAGATTATTGGCGGCATAGGTTGGTTTATTGGAGGTTTTTCGCTGTTGGTAGGAGGCTTTGGCATAGCAAATATCATGTTTGTCTCGGTAAAAGAAAGAACCAACTTAATTGGTATACAAAAAGCTCTGGGTGCCAAAAACTACTTTATTCTCACTCAGTTTTTATTCGAAGCCGTTTTTCTATCACTGATGGGTGGTATTGCAGGTTTATTTATTGTGTTTGTGTTAAGTGTAGGCATATCCAGCAGTACCGAATTCCCCATGACCTTAACCATGAATAATATCATCTTAGGGGTAGGCGTATCTTCATTAATTGGATTGGTGAGTGGTGTGGTACCTGCTATAAAAGCCTCTAAGCTCGATCCGGTTGAAGCCATGCGTTCTACATAAATCTCTTTAGATATGACCAGGCAAAAACAAATATCTCAAACCGAATCTTTTATCAAAAACCTTTTGGAAGGCGAAGGAAGTGGCCACGATTGGTGGCACATTCATCGGGTGCGTAATAATGCTTTAAATATTGCCCCAAAATATGATGTCGACCTATTTTTAGTTGAAATGGCTGCCTTGCTTCATGATATTGCCGATCACAAATTTCACGATGGAGATGAAAGCATTGGTTTAAAAAAAGCCCAGGATTGGTTATCATCCATAAATGTATCGCAAAATATTATCGAGACTATTCTAAAGATCATGTCGGAGATATCCTTTAGTTCAGGACAAACGCCAACATCCTTAGAAGGTAAAATAGTACAGGATGCCGATAGATTAGATGCTATTGGAGCCATTGGAATTGCCCGGACTTTTGCTTACGGGGGCTATAAACGGCGTGAAATTTACAACCCGGAAATGCCTCCTGCTAAAGAGCAAACACTCGAGGAATACAAAAAAAGCACCGAGCCTACCATCAATCACTTTTATGATAAATTACTCAGATTAAAAGACCTAATGAACACATCGGAAGCTAAAGAAATAGCCGAAAAACGTCATCGTTATATGCAAGACTTCCTTCGGGAGTTTTATGCCGAATGGGATGGTGACTTATAAACCGGCCTAAATATTACGTGATAAAAACTCAAATATTTCTTTACTTTTGTGTGATGATTCCCGAAGCAGAAAATATATTTAAAGATAAAGCTTTTCGTTACCTCATTTTTATGGTAGCTGCTGTGCTGCTCCTTTCATCGCCCCTGTTATTGATTGATAAAGAGCTGCCTACCTTATGGATAAATCAATATCACACTGCTTTTCTCGATCATCTTTTTTATTATTTCACCTATTTGGGAGACGGTTTGATTTTAATCCCGGTCGTTATCTTTTTATTATTTAAAAGATATGTTTGGGCTGGTTTATTTACTTTCTTCACCATTTTTGAAGCCGTTTTAGTACAATTGGTATTAAAAAAGTGGCTATTTGCACATATCGAACGGCCGGCCTCCTATATCCCCCACTTCGATAGCCTACATCAGGTAGCAGGAGTAAATATCCATCATCTTCATAGTTTCCCATCGGGGCATACCCAAACTATTTTTATGATTATAATATTTATTGCTTTGGCCAGCCGTAAAAACGTCTATCTCAATTCCTTTCTAATTCTAATTGCTGTCTTTACCGCTTTATCGAGAGTATATCTGCTTCAACACTTTTTTGTTGATATTTGGTTTGGCGCCCTTATTGGCTTTAGCCTTCCTGTTATCGGGATTTATTGGCTGCAAAAAACAGGAAAGTTTCCACAAAACCAAAAAAGATTATCTTTTAAATAATCCTATTAATCATATAATTCATTCAAATCTTTTACTTTTGCACTCTCATCAATTAAAAACGAGAAAAGATGTCAGAAGTAAGAGTAAGATTTGCCCCAAGCCCCACCGGACCACTCCATATTGGAGGTGTTCGAACAGCCCTATACAACTATCTATTCGCCCGTAAGAATGACGGAAAGATGATCCTCAGAATAGAAGATACCGATCAAACACGATTTGTAGAAGGGGCCGAAGATTATATCAAAGAATCTTTAAAATGGTGTGGAATAAATTTTGATGAAGGCGTGGAAGACAAAGGTGACTATGGCCCTTATAAACAATCGGAAAGAAAACAGCTGTACATTAAATACTCTGAACAATTAATTGAAAAGGAATGGGCATATTATGCTTTTGATAGTAGCGAGGATTTGAATGCACTACGCGAAAAAGCTGAAGAAGAAAAACAAGTATTTACTTATAATGCCGAGAGCCGAAAAACCCTTTGCAACTCTCTCACCCTAAGCCAGGAAGACACTCAAAAACGTCTCGATGCCGGCGAGAAATATGTGGTGCGTTTTAAAATGCCCGATAACGAAGATATTATCTTTACCGATGCCATCCGTGGCGAAGTAAGCGTAAACTCTTCCCGACTTGATGATAAAATCCTCTTTAAGTCCGACGGTATGCCTACTTACCATTTAGCCAATATTGTAGACGATCATTTAATGAAGATTTCTCACGTTATCCGTGGCGAAGAATGGCTTCCTTCGGCACCTTTGCATGTGTTATTATACCGTGCTTTCAACTGGGAAGAGCCTGTTTTTGCGCACCTTCCCATCATATTAAAACCTGTAGGCAAAGGGAAACTAAGCAAACGCGATGGCGATAAAATGGGCTTCCCTGTTTTTCCCATGGCATGGAAAGACCCTAAAACAGATGAAATATTTGCTGGCTATAAAGAAAATGGCTTCTTCCCCGATGCTTTCATTAATATGTTAGCCCTCCTGGGTTGGAACCCCGGCACCGAACAAGAGATCTTCTCGATGGAAGAACTTATTGCGGCATTCTCCCTGGAACGTGTAGGGAAATCCGGAGCCAAATTCGATCCGGACAAAACCAACTGGTTCAATCAGCAATATATGAAAAACCAAAGTAATAGCGACCTTTTAGAAGCTTTCATTCCCATATTAAAAGAACATAAAATTGAGCATATTGATAAGGCTGTAACAGAGGAAATCATTGATATGGTGAAAGAACGCTGTACTTTTATTAAAGATATCTGGGAACAATCTTATTTCTTTTTCCAAACCCCAACAGAATACAACGCCAAGGTGGTAAAAAAACGCTGGAAAGAAAATACACCTCAATATATGGCTGATATCAAAGCTATTTTTGAACAAGCTGACAACTGGCAAGCCGAACCGCTTCACGATGCTGTGGGCAACTATATACAAGAAAACGACTTGGGTTTTGGTGCTGTAATGAATGCCCTTCGCCTAATCATTGTAGGCGATAGCAAAGGCCCCGACTTATTTAAAATTATAGAGCTTATTGGCAAAGAGGAAGCTATCAACCGAATGACATTGGGCCTTGATAAAATAAAGAAGTAAACGTTTACAACACTTTTACCATGATGATTTTACAATAGATTGACACTTTTAGCAATATAAATATACCCATTTATAACACTTTTACCACCATAAATCAACTGTATATTAACAGATTTACCAAGATGCACCTGCAATATATTGACACTTCTCATAACATATATTTACCAATTTACGACACTTTTACTAAGATGATTTTAGTATAAACTGACACTTTTTACAACATAAATATACCCATTTATAACACTTTTACCACCATAAATGCGTATATTCGCAGTACTTCCATCAAAAAATGAGGAAAATATGAATCGAGAATTATACAACGAACTACTCAGTTGGAAAAACAGGGATCCCAGAAAGCCCCTGATAGTTCGGGGTGCACGGCAAGTTGGCAAAACCTATATCATAAAGAAATTTGGCGAAAAAGAATACAATCAGCATATTTTTCTGAACTTTGAAAAAGACCCCAAATTAGACGAAATATTCAACAAAGGTTTAGATCCGGAAATCATCTTAAAAGAAATAGGATTTTTATTTGGTAAAAAAATAGACAAAAACTCTACTTTAATTTTCTTTGATGAAATACAAGCATCTGAACGTGCTTTAAAATCATTAAAATATTTTTTTGAAGAAGCCCCTGAATATCATATTATAGCAGCAGGATCACTTTTAGGAATTGCCGTAAATAAAAAGCGAAGTTTTCCTGTAGGGAAAGTCACTTTTTTAGAAATGTACCCCATGAGTTTTGGTGAATACCTAGAAGCCGCTGGCGATAAAATGCTAAAAGACCGCATTTCAGAAATAACTAAGGCAGAAGCTCTACCTGAGATCATTCATGAAAAACTGTTAAATCATTTTAAACTATATTTGTTTTTAGGCGGCATGCCAGAAGTTGTAAAATCATACCTTGACTACCAAGATGTTGCAAAAGCCAGGCATATCCAAATAGATATCATAAAAGCTTACGAAAACGACTTTTCTAAATACACTTCTCGTGCCCAAACAATAAAAAATACAGAAGTATGGAACTCTATCCCTAATCAACTGGCCAAAGAAAACAAGAAGTTTAAATATAGTGATGTAAAAAATAAAGCTCGTGCAAGTAGCTATGAATTGGCTATTGATTGGTTAAAAAAAACGGGGCTCATCAATCTCGCCTACAATCTATCAACCGCAAAACTACCTCTATTGGGATATGCTAGCGACTCTATGTTTAAAATATACTTATTAGATACTGGTCTTTTGGGCGCCAAGCTCAATCTAAAATCTAAGAGCATTGTCAATCCTAATGAACTCTTCAAATTATATAATGGTGCTTTTATCGAAAACTTTGTAGCCATGGAATTAAGTCGTACTGAAGATCGAAAACTTTTTTATTGGACATCAGCAGGGAAAGCAGAGGTAGATTTTGTTATCCAATATAATGAAGATATTTACCCTATTGAAGTAAAAAGCGGCACTAGTAGGAACCTAAAAAGTTTAAGAAGTTACGAAACACGCTATCATCCAAAAAAGATCATACGTACTTCTCCACGTAATTATTATGAAAAAGATGGATTCATAAACATTCCCTTATATGCTATTGCTTCTGTTTATAATTTTTTAGAAGATTAAGCATAAAAAACATCAACTACTTTCTTATTTCTAATCTAATCTCAATAATTCTGTATATTTTTGAGGCTCTAAAACAATTATATGCTTTTTGCTGCTATCGACATTGGATCAAATGCTGCCCGTCTTTTATTCGCTAATGCCTACGAAAAAAACGGACTTCCTAAAATTGAAAAGGCTTCTATCATTAGGATACCTACTCGTTTGGGTGAGGATGTTTACCACAATAATAAGATCAGCAAAGAAAAAGCCCATGATTTTATAAAAACGATGAAGGCTTTTAAACTGCTGATTGACGTTTATAAACCCATTTCGTATAAAGCTTACGCCACCGCTGCACTCCGGGAAGCAAAAAACAGCAAGGAAATCCTTAAGAAAATAAAAAAGGAAACCGGTTTAAAAATAAAAGTCATTGATGGTATGCTGGAAGCCGAAACTATCAGAAGAAATAAACAGGCCATCTTCCCAAACAATAATGCTTATACTTTACATATGGATGTTGGTGGTGGAAGTACAGAGCTTTCTATTGAAAAAGAAGGCCAGCTCATACAATCCAAATCGTTTAAAATAGGAACTTTAAGGGTTTTAAAAGGCAAAATAAACAAAACCGTTTTAGATGATATTAACGACTGGTTACAGGCATTTAAAAAAGAGTTTAAGAACTTTAATATGTTGGGGACCGGTGGAAATATCAAGAAACTCAGCAAAGTCTTTGGAAATAACGACACCAAGGAGCTCCATATCAAAGACCTGGAAGTAGCTCATAGTAAATTAAAATCCTTAAGCGTTAAAGAACGTATTAAGATATATGGCTTCCGTCCGGATAGAGCCGATGTTATTGAGCCTGCGGCCTTTTTGTTTTTATACGTAATGAACATTATTAAAGCACCATATATCAGAGCCTTACGTACCGGATTGGCTGATGGACTTATCCTAGAACAATACAACGACTATACGAATAATAAAAATAAATAATTATAAAATACTCATACACTATGACTGAAGTAAGAAATTATATCGAATCGAATAAACAACGTTTTTTAGACGAATTATTTGGTTTAATTCGCATCCCTTCTATCAGCTCTATTGCTGATCACAAACCCGATATGTATAAAGCAGCCGAATATTGGAAACAACTCCTTATTGATGGTGGCGTTGACAAAGCCGAGGTTTTTGAAACAAAAGGGAATCCTGTACTATATGCCGAAAAGATCATCGACCCGGCTCTGCCTACCATTTTGGTTTATGCACATATGGATGTGATGCCTGTTGACCCCCTTGATTTATGGGATTCTCAACCCTTTGAACCGGAAGTGAGAGATGGAAAAATCTGGGCTCGTGGTGCCGATGACGATAAAGGCCAGGGATTTATGCACACCAAAGCTTTTGAATATTTGGTAAAGAATGACCTGCTAAAAGTAAACGTCAAATTTATGATTGAAGGAGAAGAGGAAATTGGCTCTCCCAGTTTACCGGCCTGGTGCGAAGCCAATAAAGAGATGCTAAAAGCCGATGTCATCTTAGTTTCCGATACTGGAATGATTGCTCCTGATATCCCCTCTATCACCACAGGATTACGTGGTTTAGCTTATTGGGAAGTAGAAGTGACCGGCCCTAATCGTGACTTACATAGCGGTTTATTTGGTGGTGCCGTAGCCAACCCTATCAATGTTTTATCAAAGCTCATTGCACAAATGCAAGATGAGAACGGCAAAGTAAGCATTCCCGGTTTTTATGACGATGTTTTAGAAGTATCGGAAGAAGAAAGAGAATTATTGGGCAGAGCTCCATTTAACCAGGAGGAATATAAAAAAGCTATTGACGTAGAAGAACTCGACGGAGAGAAAGGCTTTACAACAAGCGAGAGAACCGGTATCAGACCAAGCTTTGATGTTTGTGGTATTTGGGGAGGTTATACCGGCGAAGGTGCCAAAACCGTACTCCCTTCAAAAGCTTATGCTAAAATCTCTACCCGCTTAGTTCCCAACCAGGATCATGTAAAAATTGAGCAATTATTTATTGACTATTTCGAAAAGATAGCCCCTAAAAGTGTTAAAGTAAAAGTATCTTATTTACACGGAGGCTACGGATATGTTTGCCCTATAGAATTACCTGCCTATAAAGCCGCCGAAAAAGCTTTAGAGGAATTATATGGCAAACGCCCTGTACCTGTACGTAGCGGTGGTAGTATTCCTATCATCTCCGATTTTGAGAAAATCCTGGGTATTAAATCTGTTTTAATGGGCTTCGGTCTGGAAGCCGATGCCATCCATTCTCCTAATGAGAACTATCCTTTAGAGCAATTTTACAACGGTATTGAAGCTATCATTAGCTTTTATAAACATTATGCCGAGATGACAAAATAAGAGGTGTCTCCAATAACATAAAAAAAGAGGCTTTTAGCCTCTTTTTTTATTTCATTAACTCCGAAATGATATGTTCCATCGAAACACCTTCGGCTACAGCCTTATAGTTACGCACCAGTCGGTGTCGTAATATCTGAGGCGCAACAGCTTTAACATCTTCAATGTCGGGAGCATACTTTCCGTGGATAGCGGCATGGCATTTAGCACCAATGATTAAATACTGTGAAGCTCTTGGTCCGGCACCCCAGCTGATATAATCTTCGGTAATAGCGTGTGCCTCTGATGTTCCCGGCCGTGTTTTAGACACCAAACTAACAGCATATTCATATACATTATCGGTAACAGGAATCCTACGCACCAACTTCTGAAAAAACAAGATATCTTCGGCAGACATCACAGAAACAGGAGTTTGAGAGTTATCCCCTGTAGTGGCTTTTACCACTTCAATCTCTTCTGAGAAACTGGGATAGTCCAATATAATATTAAACATAAACCGGTCGAGCTGTGCTTCGGGCAAAGGATAAGTACCCTCTTGTTCAATAGGGTTCTGTGTTGCTAATACAAAGAAAGGCTTTTCTAAATGATAGGTTGTTCGCCCAACCGTTACCGATTGTTCCTGCATAGCCTCCAATAAAGCCGACTGCGTTTTTGGCGGTGTTCTGTTAATTTCATCAGCCAGGATAATATTCGAAAAGATAGGCCCTTGAATAAACTTAAACTCTCTTTTATCGTTTAAAATCTCCGAACCAATAATATCCGAAGGCATTAAATCGGGCGTAAACTGAATACGTTTATAATTTAAACCTAATGTTTGAGCAATGGTATTTACTAATAAGGTTTTGGCTAAACCTGGCACCCCCACCAAGAGGGCGTGACCACGACTAAAGATTGAAATAAGCACATCGCTAACCACATCATCCTGACCAATAATTACTTTTGCTATCTCCTTTTTAAGATCTTGATATCTTTTTGCAAAAGCATCAACCGCCTCCACATCTGATGTATATTTAGTCATCATTTTTTGCTTTCTTTGAATTCATTATACCTTCGTAGAAACTACAATCAGAATAATTATCTACAATTCTGATATAGGCTTCTTTTGATTTCTCCACAACCCATTCGTCCAGTAAATCCTGGTGTTTTTTATTGAGAGCCATCATATAAATCTTATCATAATCGCTTTCGATATTGGCTCTGTGTGTGGGCACCTTCTCAGCTAACATTAGTAAACGATAAGCCTCTTTATTTTCTTCGTCCATATAAGTTACCGGCTTCGACACTCCTCCTACTTCCAGTTTATCAATCACATAAAAAACCTTAGGATCCAGATTCTCCGCCTGAAACACATTATTTCCGGTAGCCGGATTCACCAAATATCCACCACCAATACGATTAGGGCTATCGGAGAAATTCTTAACGGCTTGTGCAAAGGTATAAGTACTATCTACTATCAATTTCTGAATACTATCTAAATAGCTAATAGCTTCCTGCTTTTGATAAGGTGAAATCTTGGGCATTAATAAAATATGCCTACAGTTGATGAAGTCATCCTGTCGTTCAATCATCTGAATGATATGGAATCCTGCTTCGGTTTCTACAATACCACTTATCTCGCCATCTGCCAGACTAAAAGCCACATCTTCGAATTCGGGATACAACTCACCTCTACCATACATACCAAGCTCACCACCTTTTTTGGCAGAACCCGGATCTTCGGAATACAAAATAGCCATAGTAGAAAAGCTCTCACCCTTGAGTATTCTCTTACGGAGTGCCAGTAGTTTTTCTTTTACGGCCAGCTTTTCGGCTTCGCTAATCCCCGGCGACTTAACCAACTCTGCCACTTGGTATTCTGTATTAATCAAAGGCAAACTATCTTGCGGGATTTGTTTGTAAAAAGCCTTTACTTCTTTTGGAGTGATACCCACGCCGGCCACTATCTGAGCCTGAACATTCTGCTGTAATAACTGGTTACTCACCACCTCACGCATATCCTCTTTAAACTCATCCACACTTTTATCATAATACTCTTCCAGCTTCTCTTTGGAGCCAAACTGTTGGATAAAATACCTGAATCTACGGTCTAATTCCTGATCTACCTGACTCTCTCCCACAACGATACTGTCTACATCGGCCTGGTTAAGAAGCAATTTTTGAAAGATTAAATCCTTTAAGATTTCACATTTTATCGTACGGCTGCTTCCTTCGATATAACCTTGCATTCGGTATTGCAAATATTGGGTTTCGATATCGGACTTTAAAATGATGTTTTTTCCTACCACAGCCACCACCTGATCCAATATTTGACTATCATCAATCTGACTGATATCCGTTGTTTCTTGAGAGATGGCGGTAAAACTCATCCAAAAAGCAATAAATAAAACTAATACTGTTTTAAAATTATCCATTTATAAGCTTGTTAATTCATTTAATTTTTCACTATTAATATATCTCAAACTTGTTTAAGCTGGCCGATTCTTTAAAGATATCATCTTCCAGGTTTTGCAATAGTTTGAGTTTCCTTTGATTTAAAATAATATTCCTGATATTATCTTTTTCAAAGGCAAGAGGACTCACATCTTCCTTTATCTTAAAATCCTTTAAATTGATAAAATACCAATACGGATGGTCTTTTATCTCAATAAAACGGTTATTCTTCAAATATATTTCCTGATTATACACATCAACAGGCACCGTTTTTAATAAGTCGTAAAAAGGCACCCATTGGTCCGTATTCAAAAAATAATCAATGGCATATTCCTGACAGAACTTCTCGGCTAATGTACGATTTACCGAAGTATCATTAATATTTTTTATTAATGTACGGGCTTCCTCAACCTGCTCCGATTGTACCGCAATCTTTAAGTAAGCAAATTTTACAATATTCTCTCTCAGCTGAAAATCGCTTTGATGTGTATTATAATAATCTGTGATCTCGGATAAGGCCACTACAGTATCAAGCTGATGAGCGACCAAACGTTTTTTATATTCATAAATCAACAAACTATTCTCATACACCTTTAACTGCTTAGAGAAATCCTTTAAGCTGTCGGCCAGATTAGCGTCGGCATACTGTAAGAGTAATTCTTGCCGCACCCAACTGGTAACAATACTGTTTAGCATCTGCAAGCTGTCAGCCGAAGTCATTTTAACAGAAAAATTATTCGAAATATCCTCCAGATTAAGATAACGGTTACCCACACGTGCCAACACTGTATCGGAATCAGAATGCAGATGATTTTCACAAGAAATTGTAAAAAGCATAATGATGGATAGAAGTGATATTTTAAATATATATTTCATTTACTGACAATTCATACAAATAGTTTTTACAGTATATAAAGTTTTAAGAAATGCTTACTCAGAAACTACTCTGTGAGGCCGTTCTTTTTTATATCTTTCAGAACTTCTTTATCAATCACCACAGGATATTTCTCTCTCAGTTGTGCCACCCACTCCTCTTCGAGCTGGGTTTGGTAGTCGGAAATGACCATACCACGACATTCATCAAGTTCCTTATTCACCGGACTTAGTTTTTCGTTAATACGGATATAATATAGCAATTTACCATTATCATTAAAAACTGTAGAGGTACTGCCTGCTTTCCATTTTGCAGCATCAATCTCTTTCATATCTCCTTTCGAAAAGATGTTCTTTTCATATTTCACCATCTGTAAACTATCGTTATTGATGGCTTTTAAGATATCTTCGTCGCTAACACCACTATTGGCCATCACACTTAAAGTATCAAAGACTTGGTCATCCAAAATAGTAAAGATAGTAGCATCCACTCTTTTTCCCCAACGGTATTTGCTTCTGTTTTGCTCAAAATAAGCTTCGTATCCTGCTGTGTCGCTAACGGCTTTCGACCAAACCACTTCATCCATTAAGTCAAAAAGTAAAATACCATCGCTGTATTCATTAATTAACAAACGAAACTCTTTATACTTTTCTTCCAGATGGCGGTCTTCGTAATCAATCACCATATCACCCACATAGTCATTATACTTCATATTGACATAAACCTTAACATCTTTAAGATGTGATTTTTTGCCCGACTCCTGAATATAATTGATAAAATCGGCCTGAGTATACGACTCTTCATCTATCACAAATAAGATATCCTTAAAGTTATCAGCATCTTTCATCTCAAATTTATGTTTTAATAAAGTAGAGTCAACTTTTGTAAGAAGTGCTTTCAGATTTTCGGGGAATTCCTCAAAATCCTCTTCAACTTTAACCTGTGCTATTTTAGATTGACGTCCTTTTTCACTTCTCACGTCTTTCTTCAAGCGATCTTTAATTTCGGCTTTTACCGACTCAAAAGAACCCACAGGTTTTTGATCGAGGAATTTAATGATATGCCAGCCAAAAGAAGTATGAATGGGTGCTGACACCTGTCCAATACTATCGAACTCCGATACTTGCTTAACAATAACAGGCAACATTCTATTGGCTCCAAACCAAGGTAACTCGCCTCCTTTGGCAGCTGAACCTTTATCCTCGGACATCGTTTTTACCAAATCATCGAAACTCTCACCATCTAAAATCCTTTTATAAATCTCTTGGGCTTTTTGTTCCTGCTCTACTAAGTTAATAGTCGTATCTTTTTCATTTCCTTTAATAAAAATATGAGCCACCTGAGCCTGTCCAATAGCATCTATCTCATCGGTTTTAAGGATTAGATGATATCCAAAACGTGTTCGTACGGGCATCGATATTTCGTTTACCTCGATAGCATAAGCGGCCACCTCAAACGGATATACCATATCAAACACAGTGAAGTATCCCAAATCGCCCTTATTTCCCGGGCGAGCCGGTCTGCGACCTTGTAAAGGCATATCTCTGGCCGATTTATCATCGGAATATTTCACCGCAGCTTCGGCAAAAGTAATACTGCCACTTTCAATCTCCTGACGGATCTTACTGATTTCTTCGTAGACTTTAAGCGTATCTTCCGGCAAGGCATTTTCGTCTAAGAACAACAATATATGACTCACTCTCACATTCTTCTGCATACGTTCATAAGCCTCCTTCATTAATTTATCATTGATATCTTCATCGACTAAATAAGGTTTAGCCAATTGACTTCTATAACCTGCTAATTCCTTCTTAAAAGCAGCAATGGTATCTTTATGTAAAGCCTTAGCTTCGGTTACTTTTAACCTAAAGTTGATATATAAATCGAGATAATCATCAATAGATTTCTTATCGATAGATTTCTCAGTATTATTCTTTTGGTAAATATTCCAAAACTCTTCTACACTAATATCTGTGTCACCAACTGTTAAAAGTGTCTTTCCGGCATTCTGAGCCATCCCATTAGTTAGGAACAGCAAGCCAATAATACTTAATAATATTGATTTTAGAAATTTCATTTGATTGATATGTTTTATGTTTTATTATTCTATGATCTACTATAATTGGGGGCTTCACGAGTAATTGACACGTCGTGAGGATGGCTTTCAACCACACCTGCAGCAGTTATCTTTGTGAATACAGCCCGATGTAAGCTTTCGATATCAGCCGAACCTGTATAGCCCATACCGGCTCTTAAGCCTCCAACTATCTGGTGTACCACCTCGGATAAACCACCTTTATAAGCGACTCTTCCGGCAATACCTTCGGGTACTAATTTCTTAATATCGTCTTCCATATCCTGAAAGTAACGGTCCTTACTGCCTTTTTGCATAGCTTCCACCGAACCCATTCCACGATACGACTTATATTTTCTACCTTCAAAGATTATCGTCTCACCCGGAGCTTCATCAACACCTGCAAATAAGGAGCCTGCCATAATGGTATGGGCACCGCCTGCCAAAGCTTTTACAATATCGCCGGTATATCTAATGCCGCCATCTGCAATCACGGGAACACCACTATCTTTAATGGCATCAGCTACATTTAATACCGCACTAAACTGAGGCATTCCAACACCTGCAATCACACGAGTAGTACATATGGAGCCGGGGCCTATACCTACTTTTACCGCATCGGCACCTGCTTGCACCAAAGCTAAAGCAGCTTCGCCCGTAGCAATATTACCAACCACAATATCAATTTCAGGATGTAAATGCTTGATCTCTTTTAATATCATCACCACACTTTTGGTATGACCGTGAGCCGTATCTATCACAATAGCATCTACACCGGCTTTTGCCAAAGCATCAGCTCGTTCAATACTATCGCCACCAATACCTATAGCCGCAGCAACCCTTAGGCGTCCAATATCATCCTTACAAGCATTCGGACGTTCTTTAATTTTAATGATATCGCGGTAAGTAATTAAACCAATAAGCTTATTATCTTTATTTACCACAGGAAGCTTCTCAATTTTATATTTTTGAAGAATCTCTGCTGCCTTCTCAAAATCGGCAAACTCCGGAATCGTAATCACCTCTTTGGTCATTACTTCGCTCACAGGCTTACTGAGTCTCTTTTCGAAACGCAAATCACGATTAGTAACAATACCCACCAATTCGTTGTATTTATTTACCACCGGTATACCACCAATTTTATACTCTGCCATCATCTTTAAGGCATCGGACACCAAAGCATTTGAATGAACTGTTACCGGATGTATGATCATACCATTCTCCGCTCTTTTCACTTGCTTTACTTCGTGCGCCTGTGCTTCTACCGACATATTTTTATGAATAACGCCAATCCCTCCTTCTTGCGCTAAGGCAATAGCCATCGCACTTTCGGTTACCGTATCCATAGCTGCAGATACCACTGGAATATTGAGCTCTATATTTCTTGTGAACTTTGTTTTCACGCTTACTTCACGAGGTAATACTTCGGAATAAGCTGGAATCAACAATACATCGTCGTATGTTAAACCCTCTTGAATTACTTTAGTATGAGACATGCTTGTTTTTTAAAAATTTGTGCAAAAGTAATTATATTCAAAGATAAATCATAATTGGGTGTAAAGCTTTTATTCATTGGAATTTTAATATTTGTTAAATCCTTAAAATATCATCTTTAAAAACTGGTTCTAAAAATATTTTCTATTTTCGCAACTAATAAAATTCCACCATCCAAAACAAAAAACGGACTCTCTAATGCTGGGCATAAACATCAACTATGATAAACGAATTTACGGCTATGATTTATTACGAGCCTATGCCATTTTTAGAGTCGCCAACGGCCATGGAGGTCATTTACTTAATGGCACCATATTAGAGAACTTCCCCTGGTTTGTCTCTCCCAGTGGCGTAGATATATTTTTTGTTTTAAGTGGTTTTTTAATTGCTTATAGCTTCATCTCAAACATTAGCAAATCGAATGGGAATAAGCGTTTAAGCCTGGCGGTTAACTTTTGGAAACGATCGAGCCTTAGGATTTTACCCAACTATTACATCATCCTGTTAATCAACTATTTTTTAACAAAGACTAATGTCGACACGGCTCATGTTTTTGAGGAATTCCCGGTCATTCTTTTTGCCACTTTTACTCAAAACCTGTTTTACCCCTTTTACGATTTCTTTTGGGAATCGTGGAGTATCAGCGTTCAGGAATGGTTCTACCTTTCGTTCCCACTCCTGCTGATGGGATTCGCAAAATGCTGTTCTTTAAAGAAATCTATTGTATACATTTCGTTTATATTTATAGCGGTTTCTGTTCTCTACCGCTTATCTATCGACTCCCAACACTATGACTATTTCTTTTGGGACATCAACTTTAAAAAGGTGGTACTTTCACGTATCGACAGTATTGCCTTTGGCATGATGGCAGCATGGGTCAGGTTTTATTATGAAGACATCTGGAAAAAATACGCAGCCTATTCTTTTGTACTGGGAATAGCATTATTCATCTCAATACTGTATATCCCTTTTGAACTGAACACCCTATATTCTAATGTGATATTTTTGAGCATCACACCAATAGCCATAGCACTTGGCTTTCCTCTTATCGATAAACTAAAAAATGTAAGAAGCATTGTCGGACGATTCATCTCTCATATCAGTATTTTATCCTATGCCATTTATTTGGTAAATCTGCTGACCAATCATCTTCTTAACCATCATTTTAATAGTATTTACACCAATAATGGAATTATTAATTATTTCATTTATTGGGCAGTTACACTTACGGCATCCTATTTACTTTATATCATTATCGAACAACCCATTGTTACCTATGGCAATCAATTCTTACACACCCGAAAGATGATGAGTAAAAGAGCCAAATACAAAAAAATGAAATCCGCTTAATTATAAATCTATGCCTCAGATTTCAACTGCTTTTCCAATATATTTTCTATTTTTGTAGCCTTATTAAAATAACATATGGAGAATTTTATCGTTTCGGCTCGTAAATACCGTCCTGCTACTTTTGATACTGTGGTGGGGCAATCAAATATTACCAATACACTTAAAAATGCCATTACCAGTAATCATCTGGCACAGGCCTATTTATTTACCGGACCTCGTGGTGTAGGGAAAACTACCACGGCCCGTATTTTTGCCAAAACTATCAACTGCCTCAATATCGACTTAGAGAAGAACCCTGATAATATTGAGCCTTGTAACGAATGTGAATCCTGTAAATCTTTTGCTTCTAATTCTTCATTTAACATTTATGAACTCGATGCCGCTTCTAACAATAGCGTTGACGATATCAGACAACTGGTAGAACAAGTGAGAATCCCACCGCAGGTAGGGAAATATAAAGTATATATCATCGATGAGGTGCACATGCTTTCTAATCAGGCTTTTAATGCTTTCTTAAAAACCCTGGAAGAGCCACCTGCTTATGTGAAGTTTATTCTGGCAACAACCGAACGACATAAAATCATCCCAACCATATTATCACGTTGTCAGGTTTTTAACTTTAGCCGTATCACCATTAAGGATATGGCCGAGCATTTGAGATATGTGGCCACTGAGGAAAATGTACAAGCCGATGATGATGCCTTACATTTAATTGCCGAAAAAGCCGATGGTGCCCTTAGGGATGCGCTTTCTATTTTCGATCAGCTGGTGAGTTTCACCTCATCCAACCTCACCTATGCCAATGTGGTAGAGAACCTTCATGTACTGGATCAGGATTATTTCTTTAAAGTATCCGATTATATCATCAAAGGCGAAATATCCTCGGTGCTTTTATTACTGAATTCTATTCTTGATAAAGGATTCGACGGGCAACATTTTATTGTAGGTCTGGGCGTTCACTTCAGGAGCCTGATGATTAGCCGCGATGAATCTACCATTGACCTAATGGACACCTCTGATAATATTAAAAACAGATACCGTCAGGAAGCCCCAAAATACGATGTCGCTTTCTTGATAAAAGCTTTGGCTTTGAATAACGACTGCGACTTAAACTACCGAACCAGTAATAACAAACGACTTCTTATTGAGCTTAGCCTGATGCAAATGTGTGGTTTAGCCAATGCCATGAACAATAATACCGACCCTGAAAAAAAAAGATTGAACTAAAAAAGACCCAAATTAGCGAATCTTTACTAACTGAGTTACAGGTTGTTGCAGATACCTATCAAGAGGAAGTACAGAGAGCAAGAACTATCAGCTCGCCAAAGCCACAACAAAAGCCTGCTGAAACACCTCGTCCGGAGCCACCAAAATCAGCACCACGGAAAGAGCCTTCGGCTGATTCTACCGAGATAAAAACTACGGAAACAAGAATTATTAAGCCCAAAGAACGTGGTTTCTCACGGGGGATGGGATTAGGAATTTCTTTATCGGAAGAAAAAGTTGAGAAAAAGGACGAAGACCCTATGCTTTACATGATAGGGAACGAAGATATTGCCGACGAAATTGATCCTCAACAACTGGACGACTTGCTAAACACTTTCATCAATTCATTAGAGAAACAACCCAGTCTGCAATCTGTATTAAAAGAAAACAAACCTGTACTAACCGATGGCTTTAAAATAGAATTTAAGCTCTATACCGAAGCTCAGGAAAAAGATTTATTGGCTCATGGCGAAGCTTTACTCATGAAGCTCAGAACTACACTGAATAATTATCAACTAAAAATAGCCACCACCATCATTCAAACACAAGTATTTAATGCTGCTGGTCCAAACGATAAATACCTGAAAATGGTAGAACAAAACCCCAATCTCAAAAAGCTGAAAGAACAACTGAATCTCGAAATTGAGTTTTAACTTCCATTTCTTTTCTACCTTTTACGAAGATTTAAAGTTCTGAGCAAACTTTTATACCTTTGTTATCCTATACCAATGTATTATTGTACTAAACAGAACCCCTATGAGAAAGAAAACCAAGATAATTGCAACCATTTCCGATTTAAAATGTGATAAAGAATTCCTTAAACACTTATACGACAGCGGGATGAATGTGGTTAGGATAAATACCGCACATGCCAGTTTCGATGGCGCCAGGAAAGTGATTAATAATGTGAGAGAAATATCGGAAAAGATTGCTATTCTGGTGGATACCAAAGGTCCTGAGATCCGTACAAACCCTATGGAACAACCTCTTGCAGTGGAATATGGCGACATGATAAAAATCAAGGGCAAACACGATGGAATATCTTCTGACGAAGTGATTTATGTGAACTATAACTACTTTGTGAACGATGTGCCAGAAGGTAGTAAAATACTTATCGACGACGGAGATTTAGAACTTGTTGTAAAGAACAAACAAGACGATTATCTGGAATGCATGGTAATGAACAGTGGTAAGATCAATGGTAAAAAAAGCGTTAATATCCCATCTACTCATATTCAGTTGCCTTCGCTTTCGGAAAAAGATAAAAGCTTTATTCGCTTTGCGGTAGAAGAGAACCTGGATTTTATTGCCCATTCTTTTGTGCGAAAGAAAGAAGATATTTTTGCCGTTCAGCGTATCCTGGATGAACATGACAGCCCTATCAAAATCATTGCAAAAATTGAAAACGAAGAGGGGGTAAAAAATATTGAGGAGATTTTAGATGTTTCCTATGGGGTGATGGTCGCCCGGGGCGATTTAGCCATTGAGATATCTCAGGAAAAGCTTCCATTGGTTCAAAAACAAATCATAGCTTCGGCCATCAAGAAAAGGCGACCTGTTATTGTAGCCACACAAATGCTTCATTCTATGATTGAAAACCCACGCCCTACACGCGCTGAGGTGAGTGATGTGGCCAATGCTATTTTTGACGGTACTGATGCCATCATGCTTAGTGGCGAAACAGCCTATGGCAAATACCCCATTGAAGCCGTAAAAATGATGACAAAAATTGCTCAAGAAGTAGAATCCAATACCCTCACTTATAAATCTACATTATTGGTTGAAACCGACCCTCTTTTAAACGCAATCCATATCAATCAGCAAGTTGCTATTCAACTCACCAAAGTCATTATCGAAGCTGCCGAGAAATTAGATATCAAGGCTATTCTGGCCGATACATCCACAGGAAATACCATCAGAGCCTTAGCAGCTTATCGTGGCAAACACACCATTTATGCACAATGCTATCATAAGCATATCATGCGCCAGTTAGCCCTTTCGTATGGTGTTCATTTAGACCATATGAGAGTCCCAAAAGATCATTCCAACTTCATTCAGTTAGCACTCGAAAATGTAAGCCATAAAAGTATCTTTAAAAAAGACAATCTTATTGCCGTCATCTCCGGTAACTATGGACAAGCTATCGGTGCTTCATATATCGAGATTGCTACAGTTGAGAACCTGATAAAAGGCAAATAACCCAAAAAACAGAAAACTTAAAATGAAAAAAACCGACCAACAGCTTATTTACGAAATAGGAATCAGCCTGTTAAAAGGTGTTGGTAGTATCAATAGTAAAAAGCTGGTAGCCTATTGTGGTGGTGCCGAAGGGGTGTTTAAACAAAAAATTGGCCATCTGGAAAAAATCGAAGGTATTGGCTCAAAATCAGCCCGTTTAATTGCCAGGCAGAATGTGCTTGCACAGGCAGAAAAAGAACTGGCATTTATTAAAAAAGAGAACATACGAGCTTTATTCTTTACCGATACCGATTATCCTTACCGTTTAAAACAAGCCATCGACAGCCCCAGCCTGATTTTTTATAAAGGAACCGACGTGCTTAACCACGATAGGATATTAGCGATAGTTGGTACCCGAAATATCACCGAAAGAGGCAAAGAAACTACCGATGCTTTTATTGAAGGATTAAAAGATGCCGGCATCATGGTAGTGAGCGGCCTGGCCTATGGTGTAGATACCAGAGCTCATAAAGCCTGTCTGGAACATCAGATTCCTACTGTGGGCGTGGTAGCTCATGGCTTGCATACCATTTACCCTGCTGTAAACAGAGGCATTTCTCAGGAAATGCAGCTGAATGGCGGTATCATCAGTGAGTTTGTATCGGGTACCAAACCCGATGCTTTTCAATTTCCCCGCCGAAACAGAATCATTGCTGGCATGGCAGATGCCACCCTGGTCATAGAATCCGGCAAAAAAGGAGGCTCCTTAATCACTGCCGATATTGCCAACTCGTATAATAGAGATGTATATGCCATTCCGGGTCGTCCCTCGGATACTTACTCACGCGGATGTAATTTCCTGATTAAAACCAGTCGCGCAGCTTTGGTTGAAAGCGCCTCCGACCTCCTCTATCAGCTAAGCTGGGATCATATAGAAAAACCGAAAAATATTCAGCCTAAACTGTTTCTCGATTTAAAACCCGAAGAACAGAAAATAGTAGATATCCTGGAGAAATCCTCCAATACGGCCATTGATATACTAATGTTGGAAAGTGGTTTGCCCAGTAGCAAATTAGCCGCCAGCCTCTTAAACCTGGAATTCGAAGGCATCATTAAATGTATGCCCGGCAAGGTTTATCAGTTATTGAGATAATTCTTAGATTACTTTCTATTTAGCCTGACTCCTGACTTATTCCTTATTTTTACAGTATCATACACAAACTTCTGATAATTTGCATTACGAATGCACACCTATTCGCATTAGTAATGAACATTCATTTGCATTTGTAATGCTAATTATTTACTTTAGCAAAAAATAAGTCGCTATGTTATTAGAACAACAAATAAGAGATGTACACCAATACCAGAAAGAATATTATAAAAATACATCAATCGGGCAAGAAAGAAATTTGCTAAAAAAAATTGATTTAGGTGACAATCATATTAAAATCATTAGCGGAATCAGAAGGAGTGGAAAAAGCACATTATTGATGCAATTATTAAACAAAACAAATAATTTTAATTTTTTAAGTTTTGAAGATCCAAGATTAGCTAGTTTTGATGTAAATGATTTCTTTAAATTAGAACGTATTTTTCAATCAAATAACGATTCTAAGATTTACTTCTTTGATGAAATCCAAAATATTAAAGGATGGGAGCAATTTGTACGAACTCTACACGATAAGAAAATAAGAGTAATCATATCCGGATCGAATGCATCCTTATTAAGCAAGGAATTGGGGACAAGTTTAACAGGAAGACAATTAACTTATGAGCTTTTCCCTTTTTCATATGAAGAGTTTCTGAAATTTAATAAATACAAACCTGGACTTATTACTTTCCAAGAATACACTGAATTAGGAGGTTTGCCGGAATATTTAAAATCCAAAAATATTGATATACTAATTCATCTGTATAATGATTTGGTTTATAGGGATATTGTAGTAAGATATCAACTAAGAAATGCTAATACCGTTCGTGATCTAGGTGTTTATCTGGCTAGTAATATAGGAAAAGAGTTCTCATACCATAAATTAGCAAACACTTTTGAATTAGGATCTTCTAACACTTTAAAATCATATATATCATACTTCTGTGATGCATATTTATTTTTTATCATTCCTCGTTTTAGCTATTCATTAAAACAACAAGCTAAGAACCAAAAAAAAATATATGGAATAGATACAGGATTAATGACTAGTTTATCTCTCTCCTTTTCTAAAGATAAAGGACGAATGTTAGAGAATACTGTTTTTATTGAGCTAAAACGTCGCAAAAAAGATATTTACTATTATAAAAAAAAGAAAGAATGTGATTTCATTGTCTCTAAAAAGAAAAAAATAGAGTGTATTATTCAAGTTTGTTATGAATTAAATTCAGATAACTTCGAAAGAGAAATAGGTGGCTTAAAAGAGGCCATGAATGAGCTTGAGCACTATAATGGACTTATTTTGACTCTCAAGCAAGACGAACAACTATCAGATAACAATTACAACATAAGGGTAAAACCTGTTTGGAAATGGTTATTGGAAGAATGATAAAAATCGGGAATCTATTTCCAGGCTTTTACAATCAAACCGGTTCCTGTTTTATGCTTTAGTTTCACATCCAGATAATTCAGGATTAAGGCAAAAGGGAAAGTGATGATATAATAGAAAGGCAAAATAATAAAGAATAGCTTAGTGAGATTCAGCATCAGAATGGGGTATTTCATACTCAAGCGCCAGGATATTTTCCCCGGCCAACCATAGCTGTAATAAGCTTCGGACTTTGTAAAACCGGCTTCTTTCAACTTGGCTTTAATATCCGGAATAGCATAACCGTCTCTTACATGCTCATCGATAAAAGAATCGGTTCCATCATTGGCATGATCATGGTCATGATGATGTACATCGGAGCCACCCTGATCCGAAGGTGTTGAAATAAGCAACATACCACCCGGTTTCATGCTGGCATAAAAGTTCTTAAATACCTGCACATCTTCTTCAATATGCTCCATCACATCTACCGAAAGGATAAAATCGTAGGTTTCAGCTTCCCTGAATTTAGTGAGATCGGCTATTTCGAAATGGGTATTGGCCTGTTTGGCTTTATGAAAAAACACATTACAATCTGCCACTTGTTCATCTTTTACATCAACGCCTTTTACGGTGCCTTTGGGTTTCATGCGCGACATAAACCAGGAGTATTGCCCAAAACCCATGCCGGCATCTAAAATACCGACTTGATCAGGAGTGTTTTTAGCCCATACTCTAAAAGCCTTTTTCACATGCCAGGTACGGA
>Ga0256827_10000204_pt1 | contig 34998 bp, 32 predicted proteins | sample CV84metaG_FD_185977 | JGI IMG/M metagenome (GOLD analysis project Ga0256827, IMG submission 185977) | Hydrothermal vent microbial communities from East Pacific Rise, Pacific Ocean - CV84 | ecosystem: Environmental > Aquatic > Marine > Hydrothermal vents | place: Pacific Ocean: East Pacific Rise...
CTACAAATAAATCCTCAAAGACAAAAGAAAATCAATCATATATTCGGACTGAGAGACACCGATTAATAAACTAATCGAAAAAAATAACCACTTGTAACTTGCATTTTCAAAAAGTAAAAAATATAACGAAATTAACATAAGCCAAACATCAAACAGGGATATAAGATAGAGTATTTCGGATACTGAGCCTTGTATTAGACGTATCCATATAGAGAGTGCTAAGATAATACTTAAACTTAATAGAGAACCCCAGATAAGCTTTCGGAAGCTACTGTTTAATTTTGGGACAAGTGGAGTCCAAAACATGTAGGTTGCAATAGCAAAGAAAGTAAACCCAATAATCATCCAATCAATCGTAACCGTTTCCCAAAGTTGAAATATAAAAATCTTAATAATATAGGCAAAAAGCACCAGCATATAGAGCATGGTTATCGGTGTCAAGATATATTTGGTAAATACCTCCCCTACTCGTGTGTATTTTTTTAACTGTAACAAACAGATGTATTTTGGCATTTGCGACAAAAAGAAGTTGACGGAAAAAACACCTAAAACAAGAATACTAAATTGTAAATAACGTTTATCTAAAACTTCCACTTCAAAAAGTTCACGAAGAGAAAACATCAAGATATAAAAGACTCCATAAAGGGTTATTGTCAGAATAATGGTTACAAGAAGAATCAGTAAAATCTTCATTGTCCATTCCCATATATTTTTATTCGAGATGTTTGTATTTAAAAAAGGAGCCCAAAAAAACATAAAAGACAATGCCAAAAGAAGTAGTATGTGCCGTAAAATAGCTAAAGAGCCTATCTCTAAAGGTAAAAAATAGAAATAAGCACACAATACGGCTATTCCTAAAATTTTTAAAAATATGGAACGGTTCAAAAGATGCAAGACAGGAAAAAGAAAAATTCCTAAACTTAAAACAAACGCTACTTTGTTTGCTAAAAGTGCGATTTCGTTTGTTTGACTGTACTCTATTTCAATAAGAAGTATTGAAATAAGAGAGACTAAAAAAGCAGAGAGACTGGCTAAAGGAAAACGTTTTAGTGTCTCCAATAGAGTTAGTGACAACCTATCAAAAATATCAAGCAGAGAATTCACATGCATCCTTTAAGAAATAATGATATATTTTATCACAAAGAATCTAAATTAAAAGTATGAAATTTTGTTGTATATAATGTTCTAACCTCGGAACAAAATTTTAATGCAGTGTTCTAAACCTCTCCTCACTAATCGTATTGAGTTTTTTCTCTATTATATTAAGATAAGAGATTAACTCATCTGAGGTTTTTTCTAAATCAGCCAAGTAGACTAACGCGTTGTATTCATCATTTGCTGTTATTTTCTTTTTTCTTTTTAGTAACTTTGCTAAAAGTGAGCGTTTTTGTACAGGAAAATAAATTTTGAATATTTTCATGTAGGTATCGTGCAACTCTTTATGTTTATTATCCAATTTTTTTACAGCATGCTCTGAAAAAAGAGAGAGAAGTATCTGTCCATCACAATAAAACCATTTTCCAAAATCACACTCAGTTACGGCTATAGGAATCTGTTCCTTTTTTACCTCTAGCCCATTTACCAAAGCTTTAGCACTGTCCACCCATATAATATGAGCTCGCCTTGCTGCTCTGATACTTGTTAATACTTCTGATTTTTCCACTTTTTTCCCTATTACATAGTTTTTAACTATTATAAATAAAACTATATTGATTGTAGGTTAACTTATATTTTATTTTTTAATCTAGCTAAAAGAAGTTTTAGACTTTAATACCAAAGTTTATCAAAAAGGTATTATCAATGTTTAAAACTTCTCTTTTAACATTAATCTGTTTTCTTTTTATTGCCTGTGGGGAAGGAAGCCAACATGAACCACGTGAAGTAAAAACACTCTATTTTAAAGGTTCCCCAACCAATGGAATCGACTATTACTGTGGAGAACGTCAAGGAGTGACAAAAAGTTCGACCTATAATAATCGTATACAACAAGGTACGATTACCTGTGTCTATTCGCCAATTACGTTTCAGTTAGGTTCTCTCTATTTAGGAGAAATTAGCTCCATGCAAGACCAGCAAAATATCTATCCTCAAACATTAGTCTCCTCTTTTGATGGAGATTTTAATAATAAATCATTGCTCAAAATTGCCATATTGTTACAATCACTAGACGATAAACAACATACAGACTACATAAATATTTCTCAAGAGACAAAAAATAAAATTACCCTAAAAAGTTTGGATGGTCTCAGTATCGAAGAGTTGTATAAAGAGATAAAAAAAATGGGATTTACTCCGATAGATGCAGAAGAGGCAAAGATTCATCTTATTTTACACTCCGAAAATACCAATATTGGAAAACCCATTATTAAAGCCTTTGAAGAAGACATATCCAGCTCTTTAATGCTAGGAAGCACCATTGGTCAACTCTCGATTGATGCAGGAGATGGAACACTTCATTATCCTTTTATTTTAGAAGGAAAAGGAAAAGAGTCTTTTTTATTAAACAACAACGGGAAGCTTATTTTAACTAAAATGATTGATACTATTCAAGACTTTAATTTAACGGTCACAGCTTCAAATGAATATGGCTACAGCAGTCAAAGTCTTAAGATTCATGCTCAAAATAGTGGTAAAATAGGTAAAGTTCAAATGGGAAGACTTAAAAATGCAACCGTAAAACTTTTTAAACTCAACCCTAGAGGAACAAAAGATTTAATCAGTTCCACAACCACTAAATCAATAGGGAGTTTCAATCAACTGGGAAATTTTGACCTTATGAGTGAACAATTAGATGACCATGAATTTTACATTTATGAAGTCAGTGAAGGTATTGATGTTGACAGCAATGATGATGGAGAATACGATAAAAACAGCTCTAAAAATTTAGGAAAATTACGACTCATAACCAAAGGAATTTGGATAAAGAATGCCATGCATAAAATACGCATAACCCCATTAAGTGAAATACTCTATACCTATGTAAAAAATCTACCCTACAGTGAACTGGAAGAACAACTTCACTATCATGCAACACTTTTATTGAAAGAGTCTTTAGATACAGATTATACAATAGACGCTAAAGACATTATCATCTTTAACCCTCTTTATCATAAAAAATTACTTAGCCCTACTCTAACCTATAACGATACCTACCAAAATATAGTGAATAAAATTCGAGCAGGGGATAAAAGTTATAAAGATGATATTTTTACTGCATACATTGTCGATTCCTATCAAGCCAATGCCATAGAGATAGTAGGTTCTACTGTCTATACCATTGATATGTTAAAGAGTGGAGAGTTTAGAGTTTATGATTTGGAAAGCAAAAAATTAATAGGAAAATTAAAACTTCCCAATACTCCTGTACAAGAGGATAGTCATGTACTTTATATAAATTTATTAGATAATGAAATTAGAATAAGTAGTTTAAAAGAGTGGTCTTATGAACTGTATATCAATAACCAATTAAAACCTACTTTAGCAAATAGTCCATTTATCAAAGAATCTGAACTTTCAGGAACATTTAGTCATATAGCTACAGGAAAAAATTATACCAAACATATTTTTTCCAAACAAAGAACACTCTATTTTTATGATATTCTATCAAATAGCAAAGAAACAAAGATAATAAAATCTTTTACTATTAATCCAAATAATTCTATTTATCAATATCAATTTAATTCTAAATTATCAAATATAAAGAGCTTATGGGCAGATAAAAATTATTTATATATAGTCGGAGACAATAAAATTCATATATTTAAAGAAAACAATAAACAAATGAAATTGTTTTCAATCTATAAAAAATTCAAAGTAAAGGGAAATATTATAGGTATTGATAATCAAATACTCTATATATTAGAGAATAAGAAATTAACCCTTATAGACATATCAACGCCATTAGTACCCCAATTCATAGAAAATATAAGCGTACCATTTAACTATAAATTGGGCATTAAGACCAACGGGGCATACATTACAACAGGTTCACAAATTATTGATATTAAAGCCCTAAGAGCTTCTAAAAACGCCAAGTAAACCCTAAATATGTATTTATAGACTCTTCTTTTAGCCGTGCCGTAGGAAGTCTGTCTCCTACTTTGGAAGTTACCTTTAATTTAGAAAAATTTAACCACCACATATCTGTCCGTAGATTTAAGATAAGATTTTTTGAAACGTTATAGTTATAACCCAATGCCAACTTTAGACCAATTGCATGACTCTTTTCATCTATAAAAGCATCTTGAAGACTATTATCTACACGTTCATTTACCTGAACTTTGGCTTGACTATAAAGGACTCCTGTACTTATAAAATAAGAATTTTTTTCTAAAAAAGTATTGGCATAGACAAAAGAGAGAGCTAACCCTTTACTTTTGTAGTAAAAATAACTACGATAATAATAAAAAGATTCATAAGAATCCCTAGCCTCAAACATACTTTCTCTATAGATTAAATTAAGACTCAAAGAGGATTTTTCTTCTTGAAAAAAATGATAATTCAAATAAACAGAGAACTCACTCTTATTGATAGTACTTTTATCTCCTAAGCTCTTTTGTGTACTAGAAAAATACGTATTACTGCCAATTTCATTAACCAATAACTTCATATACATTCCAAACATCAAAGAGTCATACACATACGAAACACCTAAGGTATACTCAAATAAATCATAATCAATTACAGCATCAATTTCACTAGAATCTACTTCAATTAAATAAGAACTATAGGCTAGATCATTATGCATCCCAAAACCTTGAGAGATAAAGGAGCTGTCTCTGTAAAATTTATCTTCAAAATTTTGAGCATGGAGCCCAAAAACTCCACAAAAAATAAAATAGTGTATTTTACGAAACATACACCAGCTCTATAATGCAGGAGCAACAGCTATCTCTGCTCTTTTTGGAACAAGCCAAATATTTTTTTCTAAATTGGTCTCTTCCAAATTGCTCTGCTCACGATTTGTCTCTTTTAATAAAGAGCTACGTACACGTCTAAAAACCTCTTCTATAGGAATCTCTTCATCATCTAAATAGTGCATAAGAGCATAAGAGTATGGACTGTGATTCTCATTGTGTATACTCCAATCTTTTGCCTTCTGATGAAACATTGTAGCATACGATACAATAGTCGATTTGGGTAACCTATACGAATACTCTTTATCCAAAACGACCAATTCATCTTTTTGAATACCATCATCATAACGAATATTTACGGTTCGGAAGTTCCCTCTAAAATTTTTCAAAACCTCTCTATTTTTCTTCTCTTCCATCGGCGTATAATGTTTTTGATAATCTCTACACGCATCAATAACAATAATATTATGTCGAGCATTCGCTTTTCTTAAAAAATCATAAAATTTATAAATACTCACCAAAACTTTTTTGTTTTTATCCGTCATCATTAAATACTCTTCTGAATTTCCTTTTTTTAAAGTATTACCATGCCCAGCAAAATAGATAAAAGTAATCGTATTATTAGGCTCTATTTTATTTTTAAATGTCTCCAAAGTATGATTCAGTTCAGCCAAGCTAATATCTAATTTTAAAAGTACCTCAAAACCTATGCTTTCCAAAGTTTTGGCAATACCTTGTGCATCAGAAATGGGATTCTCTAACTCATTATCCACATAGTGTTGATTCCCAATGACCAAAGCAACCCGTTTAACCTGCTTTTCCTCTACTTGAAAGGGCTGTCTGCACCCTAAAAACAGTAAACTATAAAGAAATATAATTATTATCCTCATTTTATTTCTCCTTCCTAAAACTCTTGTTATAATCATAACATCTTAACAAGGAGGTTACACTTGAAACGATTAACACTACTATTTATAGGGACTCTGATTATCACTTTTTATACAGTAGCATGTAGTAGCAATCAGGCAACTACGATTAAAACTACTTTAGTCAGTCCAGGAACAGGTGGGAACCCTGAAGTTAAAATTATCTATTGTTTAGGATTAAAGAATAAGGCTAAAGAAGTATGTTTAGATTCGCTTTATCCAGACAATATTAATATCTTAATTCATCCAAGTAATGGAAAACGACTGAAATTAGCAGGAAGGGGAAATTCGGTAGAGAAAGCTACCGTTAGATTTAAAAATGATGATGTCTATTTAATATATATAGATACATTAAATATTAAACTGCCCTTGACCTCTAATGTAGAATCTACTCAATTTAGACAAAAGGGGAACAGCTTAGTGGTAGAGATGAATGTAAAAAATATAAAAAGCACCATTACCCTCAAAGATAAAGAGGGAAAAATAGTACTTAATTATACCGTTATTAAATAGAAATTAGTTCTCTTGAAGAATATCTTGAGAGCTTCTACAGAGTCCCAACAATCTTTCAATTGGATCACAATGAGTTGCAACCGTAGTAGGATTAGTATTTGTAGTGATTTTTAAAGAAGCCTCAGTAGTTTCTCCAATAGTTGAAGCTGTCGCAACAGCACCAAGAACCAAAATAACACTCATAAGTTTTATAAATTTTTTCACAATTTATCCTTTTTTATTTTTAATTATAGATTAACCAATTAAGTAATCATGGTGCCATTTTATTCAGATACAAGGAAATAAGCTCAACATTTTATAGAAATTTTTTATTCTTCTATGGAAACTTGTTAAAAACTAATCAAATAAACGTTGAATTTATTTATTTTTATATACAATACAACCGTCTATCTACCTCTAACTTTTAAATGGAAATCAGATGAATCGTAAAACAAAAACGGAACTACAAAATGACCTCTTAACGGAAAAACTTAACTACATTATTGATGAGTATATTGATGGTGGAAAAGAAGAACTTTCGGTTAAAACATTTGGATATGAACGGCAAAATACGGTTACGAACCTATGTTCATACAAACCAAAGTCCCAAACCATTAAAAAGATACATATGGAAAGCATCGAGAAACATTATCAGATTCCCTTAAGTATATGGAAGCACTCTTTGCCCTTTGATAAAGAAAAAATAAATATAATCATTGAAGAGTATAAAACATCACTAAATAAAGGTGCTTTATCGTTTAAGGAAGAAGACCATATTTTTCAAAAGAATCAAAAGCTCTTTACTAAACTAAAAGGTGTTTGGTACGCCTATTTATACCCCAGTAATCCTCTAAGTGCAAATAAAACTGAAGGTATTTGGATTGTAGAAACCACCATCTATGAAGACTATAGAGTTGTAGACTGGTGGGGAAATGCAGGCTATCTTAAATTAGGAAAAAATGAAAGTTTAATTATTAAAGAGTCTTATGAGAATGATGACCTAACCGTTATTCGTTTCTCTAATCGTCATGTTCCCTTTAAACACTTCCGTTTTACCATTATCTCCAATCAAAACAACACCACACAGGAGATGGTTAACTTTGGTTTTTACTCACGAAAAAAATACGCTCCCCAAGAGGCAAAAGATATTTTAGGAGAAATGAACAAGGTACAACTAAAACTTGACTTAGAGTTTGAAAAAAGATTAACGCAACAAGGAGTTGTTCCCTGTTAAATAGTGATGTGTAAAGGTATCTTTTAAGAGGAAGATAGGTGTAAGATAGCTGTAAGATAGGTGTAGGGGCTTTTCTCTTATTTTTTTTTTATATTATTTACTACAAAATACTATAAAGATAATCTAAGCATGCTAAAAAAAGAAAAATTAAATTTTAATGAGGGTCTACAACAATACCGTTTGGCTCTGGAATATAAATCGTATGGTGCAGACATCAAAGCTATTGAAATCTTCAAAAGAATTTTATACAATGTTGACAACATCAAAAAGACACCTGAAGAAATTCATCTTTTATCCATAGTAGAAGACAGTTTAGCTACTGTCTATATGGAAATGGAAAATCTAAGTGCTGCCTTATATTACTTTAATAAATCTATTTCAAGCATCAATACACTATTAAGCTTTGACCATCAAAATATAAATCTACATAAAAACCAAGCATTACAACTTATTAATATGGCTCATTTATATTGGTCTTTGGGAGAACATGATAAATCCTTAACCTATTCTCAAAAAGCAATAGAACAGTATGAGTTATTTACAAAATTAAATGTAGGAGGAGCAAGCCTCTCTCTTAAAGATGAAATCAATCGACTAAAAGTTGAAATAATAAACAGTAAACCTAAAAAGTGATTATTGAAGCCGTAGAAAAATATAAAGCTAAAAGCTTAAAAATACTTATAGCTTCAAATTTGAAAAAAAAAATTAGATTCTCAAATAAACAGAAAAGAGAAAAGTATTTTCAGATTAAGAAGAAATTACGAAATGTTCAAATAAAGCTTAGAGCAATAAAACTTGAATCCATAGAAGAAAAAAACTCTTCTAAAAGAAAAATTTTTAAAGCCACCTCTTATCTTAATACGCCTAAACAGCAACATCAACTCTACTACCAAAAATTTTATCAATACTCTAAAGAGATGGCAAAACTTTCATCTATTCAGGAGTCCCAAAATAAAAATTTCTATACTAAAATTATGAAAAAACTTGCAGATAATTCGGTTGTGCTATATCCTATTTATTGTGAAAAGAGTTCCCAATTAGAGGTACTCTCATTAAGTAAAAAAAACAATCATCTTCATGTAAGAAACTACTCAACAACTATAAATCACTCTCCTAATTTTTCAAAAATCAGACATTTCATAAAAGAGGTTGAACTTTTTTTACAAGAAAGTAATCCAAAATTCATCAAAAAAAAAATTAAATATTTTAATAAAGTATATTTTCAAATTCCTCAATATATTTTAGGAATAATATTTGATATGGACTTAAAAAAAACAATTTTAAAAGCAAAAATAACCTACGATTCATTTATGAATAAATACCGATACCGTATACTGATTTTTAGCCTTAATTATTTAAAAGAAGGTATCTTAAAAGCCATTCCACGAGGAACAAGAAAAATATACTTTACACCTTTTGGAGATTTAAATATTTTACCTCTACATGCTTTACCAATAGGGGAAGAGCAATACTTAATTGATAAATATGAGGTAGTTTATATACCCTCATTATCTGTATGGGCTGAGCTCAAAAAATCGTACACAAAAAAGCAGGGAAAAAGCCTAAATAATCTCTATATTTCACAAGATTATTCAAAAGAGAAGAGTTGTCATGATGAAGTCATTGCATGCAAAGCCCTTATAGAGGGAAAACATAAAAAACAAATCAGTAGTAGAGAGTTTAAAGAGTCTGTACATAAAAAAAAATTCAATATTCTGCATCTTTCGGTTCATGGAAAAGCCAATTTAGAAACCCCTTTAGATTCAGCCTTAGCATTTGAAAAGAGTAAACTCTCCCTCTTGGAAATACACGGTCTTAATCTGCATATTAATCTATTAATACTCTCTGCATGTGAAGGAAACGTACTAAAAACAAAAGGCTTGGATGAACTTTTAGGATTTGAACGAGCGTTTATCGTTGCAGGTGCAACAAACATTATCACAACACTCGATACTGTCAATATTCAACGAACAAAACAGCTTATGACAACACTCTATACTCACATGAAGAACTCTCTATCTTTTTCTGAAGCATTTAGACAAAGTGCCATAGAGAGTATCGACAACAACAACATGGAGTGGATGTTGTTTAGATTTATGGGGGTATAATTACCCCTCATCAATAGGTCCACGTTTCATGAAAATTCCTTTCTATTTATATAAGATATGTATTGTTAACCAATACAAAAAGAAAGAGATAGCAAAAAAGAGGCTTGTGAATGTTTTTGTTAAAAAAGTTATAAATTTTTGAAATTATTGTAATATTTATAACAAAGGAGATATTTTGACCATCTATACAAGTTCAAGAAGTCTAAAAATTGATCCTGTATTAACTATTAAACGCTTAGATACCTCCCTCATTAACGAAGTAAGAAAGGAGGATATTGTACTCTTTACAGCTACCCTTCGTGATGATTTAATATTACGAACTCTCCTAGAGAGAAATATTCTTCCTTTTATTATTACCTTTACAGAAAGCTCCACGGTTAGCACTTTATTAGAAAATTTAACACTCCTTATAAACAAAGAAATAATTATTATTACGGTTGATATTATTAGAATAATAAAAGATATTAGAGAATCCATTATACTATTTGAAAGATATTCAAAAACATCTATAAGAAAAGAAAAAGAACTAAAAGAACTTCAATTATTAAACCTCTATCAACAGGTACTCTTCTGTAGTTTTCATGGAAAAGAGGGCTTTAAATCACATAGAGAACCGTCTGATTTTTTAAACCATCCACGACGAGATATCTATTTTGATATAAAAAAAAACAGACAAAGAAAAATAAGCTACATTATACTTTACAGTACGCAACTGTTTCGTATTTTTAAAATAGAGGAAGATATAGATGAACATGCAGAAAAGTTCATCTACAACATGTTCAATATGCACTTTGAAGCATTAATGAGAGGAGAGAGAATCAAACTAAAAAATAGAAAATTTTCTTTTGAGTACCAAGAGATAACTCAAGGCTATAAGAAAGATTTTTTACTTTTTAGTATCGAAGATAAAAATACGTTTTCAAGCTATTCCCTCTACACTAAAAATCCTTCTAAAACATTCAAAAATATGGCTCTTTATGAGATAAATAAAGAAGTAAAAGATATTGACAAACAGGGAGAACTTGCTCTACATTCATTACGAAGTATTCTAAAATATTCAAAAGCATTTAATAAGGAACAAGAAACACTCTACAAGAATTTAGACATATTTCTTTTTTCAGCACGAAATTTCAAATCAATTATTTCAACAATAGCCTTTAATGAACAAAAAAGCTTTAAACAGACGATTATTAGTGATATGTTTGATAAAATCTATGCTAATATTACAGAAAAAAGAGAACTCAGTCAGCTTCGATTTGCACTTGTTTTACTGTTTAGTAAAGAGTTTGATGACTTGGGAAAAAAAATTCACTCTCATATCTTTTATGATATTCATAATGGTATCAATATTAATACACAAATATTAAAAGCACATGGTATAGAGAACATTCCAGAAGAGCCTTCTAAAGATAGCATTTACAAAGAGTATCTCGAAGAAGCGAGAGAAGAGAATTTTATTAATAATTTCATAAAAAGCAGTGATGAAAAAAAATTCATTCAAGTTTTTTTAAACTCAATACTAGCAATGAAATCAAACTCTGGAATAGATTTACAAAAGAGCATAAAATTTGTAGCATTTTTTTCATACATCAGCTCAACAAACAGTTTACACGTGAGCCATAAAGAGGGATTTGAGAAGATACAAATTTCCTACTGTTACATGATAATGGTTGAGTTTCATAGTGAATTTAATCGTAATATGTTTTTCCTCTATCTTGATGATTTTGTAAATTTAGAAGATAAAGAGATAGAAATAAGACTTTTTTTAGAAGATAAAATCGTACATAAATGCGACAAAAGCAATAACGAGGTAAATATTATTATTTGGAAAACAAAATTTACAAAAAGCAAAGATAACTTACGACAAATAAACCATAAGTTTTCTAAAAAGCTTCTAACCATTGGTCTCTTTTATAAACTCCTCTCAGAACAAGAGGATAGTGATGAAGTCATCTCTACTTCATTAAAGAAAATAAGAAACAGAGAGATAAATATCCAAACACTTTGTACAAACAAAATAACCTTTAATTTTTTAGCACTCTTTTTTCAAGGTCATGGCAAAAAAAATTGTACAAGTAACCTCGATGCTTTTTTAGAACAGAGTCATCGTTTACTCAATAAAAAATAGAGGAGTCAACATCTACACAGAAATCAATGAAACATTTTATAATCATGAAGAGAAATTAAACTTTTTAATTAAATATTTAAAACTCAATATAAAAGAGATAGCGAATCTCTTTGGTGTTCAACCCAATTACATTTCAAAACTTCGAGAGCACACTTATGATGCCTTAAAACCCATGCACCTATACGCATTTGCAGGGGCTTATAATATTCCTTATAAAATTTTTGAGAATAGAAATATTAAAACATCTGCTCAAATTATAAAAATAATCGAAGAGCAAAAAAAAGAACAAAAAGAGTTGCTCTTTAAAAAAGATGAACACCTCATCAAAAATATTCAAGGAGAATGGTACGCCTATTTCTATCCGAGTAATCAATTCTCGGACGTTTATCGTATTCAAACAACCATCAATGCAGATGGAACGGTTATTGATCAAAATAACAACTGGGGTAAACTACTCATCGGAACCAATCAATCCATTATTGTCAAAGAAGCTTTTAACAGCAAAAACTTGGTTACCATTATTTTTGATAACCACCAAGTAGCCTATGAGATGTTTCACTTTTCATTGGTCTCAAAACGAAATCATGTCAACAGAGAGATGTTTAACTATGGATTTTTCTCACGCCATGAGATAGAATTGGACAGAGTAAAAACCATTTTAGGAAATAAAGAGCATGTACAACTCAAAATGCAATGTGAATTTGTAGAAAGAATTGCTGAACACGTAGAGACTATTGGATAAACACATTTTTAATGCTAAAATAACAACAAAAAATATAACCAATTCATACAAAGAGAAAAATGAAAAATCTATTTAAACAATACCTACCCTACCTCATGGGGTACAAACGGCAATTTATTTTTGCCATTATTGGGATGTTGGCTGTTGCTATTGGAACAGCAGGAACAGCACAAATTATCAAACCTGTCCTCGATGATGTTTTTGTAGCAAAAGATGCCACAATGCTTGGAGTTATTCCATTTTTACTAATTGCAGTTTTTACTCTAAAAGGAGTTGGGCAGTATATTCAAACCTATTACATGTCCTATATTGGTCTTGATGTGGTTCGTAAACTGCGTAATAACTTGGTTAGCCACTTAACCTACCAAGACATGCAATTTTTTCAGACCATGCACACAGGCGAAATTCTCTCTCGTGTGACCAATGATATTACCCGTATTCAAAATGTGGTTACCACCATGATTCCAAACTTTCTTCGAGAATCGTTGACCATTATTGCACTGACAGGATATGTCATCTATGAATCGCCTAAATTGGCTTTTTATTTTTTAATCATTATGCCTTTAGCTATTTACCCACTCAGTCGTTTAACGAAAAAAATGAAAAAGTACTCCAAACTCTCCCAAGAGAGTACTTCGGATATGACAAGTCGGTTGGGGGAGATATTTTCAAATATTGAAGTGATAAAAGCCAACTCTACTCAAAAACTTGAAGCCACAAAATTTGAGAAAGAGAACCAAAATGTCTTTAAATATCTAATCAAACAGGTTAAAGTCAATGCCCTAACCTCTCCAATTATGGAAATATTGGGTTCAGTAGCTATTGGATTGGTTATTTATATAGGAGGAACAGAAGTCATCGAAGGGCGTATGACGGTGGGTGCATTTTTTGCTTTTGCCACGGCTCTGTTTATGCTCTATACTCCTATTAAAAAAATATCCAAACTCTACAACCAAGCCCAAGATGCTATTGTTGCCAATGAACGCATGTTTGAACTTTTGAACCAAGAAGCAACCGTTGTATCGGGAGAGATAGAGATGAAAGAACGAATTAACCATATTTCTGTTTTGCATACTTCTTTGAACTATGGCGATAAAACAGCACTAAACAACGTATCGGCAGGTGTTGACCGAGGAGAAAGCATTGCATTAGTAGGCGATAGTGGTGCAGGAAAAAGCTCATTGGTAAATCTTTTGGTACGTTTTTATGACCCAAGTGAAGGGGAGATAATTATTAATGAAGAGTATAATATCAAAGAGTTAACCCTAAGCTCATTGCACCAAAGAATGGCGTATGTAACCCAACGCATCTATATTTTCAATGACACCATTGCTCAAAACATCGCCTATGGTCAAGAGTTTGATGAGCAAAAAATTATTAATGCACTTAAAAAAGCCTACGCCTTAGAGTTTATAGAGCAATTAAAAGATGGCATCCATACCATGCTCAGTGAAAATGGAAACAATCTGTCAGGGGGACAACGCCAAAGAATAGCATTGGCACGAGCCATCTACAAGGAACCCGATGTACTCATACTCGATGAAGCCACCTCTGCTCTGGACAATAAAAGTGAAGCCCTTATTCAAAAAGCTCTCGAAGAGCTAAAACCAAACATGATTACCATAACCGTAGCACACCGTTTAAGTACCATAGAAAACTCGGATGCTATTTTGGTCTTTAAAAATGGAGAAATCGTCTGCCGAGGACAGCATGAAGATTTAATTAACGAATGCCAAGAGTATCAAAAATTGGCAAAGGTTTTGGTGTAAATAATTAATTTTATTTCTTAAAATTTTCTAACCATATATCTCGAATAGCCATAAATGCACCTATATAATTGATAATTTTTTTATCAGAAGCTCCATTAATTATATTTAAATTTGAACTAAGAGCTATATCTCTTTCATTAATAAAGGTACGAGCAAAAATGATTTTTCTATTAAAATTATTTATTTTTTCTAGTTCTTTAGAAGAACTTTTAAATAAATAGTTCTCCTTAAAAGTAACTAATGTAAGTTTAAAGTTATGAATTTTTAATATTGATACTCCTTCAGTATCTGTTATTATTACAGCTTTGCTTTCTCCAATATCTTTAAGCTCTGCTGTATATCCAATTTTTTCACATATTTTTAAAATTCTTTGATTTGATATAAGATCTATTCCCATTAAAGATAGAGGTATTATTGTAATAAATAACATTATAAATATAATTTTTTTCATCTAATTCTCCTTAAATTTTTTTAGCTAAACTATAATGTTGTTCTCTATGGTTTTTAATAAATAACTTTAAATCTTCAAAGGTAGTTTCAAGATTTAAATCCAATTCAGATATTAATCTATAGCTATCATCACTATCCACTATTGCTCTTACAAAATCACTATGCTTATTAAAATTATTTGTTATAATTAATCTATTTTTATGAGAAGTACTACTTCTATTCATTAATGAAAACATTTGTATCAAATGGCATTTTTTATTTTTACACATTCTTAAAGATAAATAACCAGTAAATCCATCTCCTAATATTTTATATTTCGTTGAATTTATTTGTTTATAATCTATCTTTATTTTTTTTAAAAAAAGTTCAAAAATCTCTTTATCTATCCCCTCATTTACTATTTTTTTCTCTTTTAAAACTATTAGAGGTGGTGGGGGAAGTGAAGGAGGAGTTAAAAGTTGAGGTCGATAAAAAGAATATGAGAAGGTATATAAACTACCTTCTATATCAGTAATATACAATCTATTATTAAAAAATTGTAAGGAACTTACCCTTGTATTTATCTTCTTATCATATATTAAATTATAATCATTATCTAAAAAAACCAAATATCCACTATCTGTTCCTAAAACAAAAAACTCTTCTTCCACAGCTAAAGTAGAGATATCATCATCCGCAAAATATGATTTTCTTAATTTTCCTGTAGATTTATTAATAATTCGAACAGTATTATCTAAACTGCTTAAATAAAGATATTTATTTTTTATTTTCATCATACTCGTTTCAGAAGAACTTTCAAAACTCCAAACTCTTGAACCAGTATTTATATCTATTGCTGTAATATTTACTCCTTCATCCGAAATAAAAAGTATTGAATCTTCATAAATAGGTTTTATTGTAACTCTCTCCTTTACAAGGTATGTCCATATGATTTTTTGATTTTTTATATTAATAGCATAAATTTTTTTATCTATTGTTGATACATAAAGAAGATTATTTACATAAAGTAAATCTGCACATATACTAAAATTTAACTTCTTTTTCCATATAAGTTTTCCATTATTTTTATTAAGAGCATAAATATATCCATCAGCTCCACCAAAAACAACCATACCTTGAAAAATTATACCCGTTCGTGTTATCATATCAAGAGTTTTAAATTTCCAAAGTAAATGACCATTCTCAGAGTCAAGTGCATAAAAATAACCATCTCCAGAGCCAATAAATACTCTGCCATCATCGACAATAGCTCTAGAACTTACAAAACACTCTGTTTGAAAATGCCAAGCTTCTTTACCACTATTTAAATCTATTTTATATAAAGAACCATCATAACTACTTAGATAAGCACTTCTCCCCTCAATTAATGGAGGGGTCTTTATACTTTGTTTTGTAGTAAACTTCCATTCTTGATCTAGATTTAATTCCGCCTGTAAAACACTCAAAAATACCATACATATAAAAAAAAATCTTTTCATTTCAGCTCCTTTTTCCACTTTAAATACTCTTTTTCAGTGATTTCTTTAGGATAAACTTCCATTAACCATGTACGTAATTTTTCTTTTTCACTCTCTGAAAGTGTTTGACGCTTTTTTTGAAAAGATTCATCTCGCATATGAAGAAAGTCTCTTTTATTTATATTCCCTCTTCGAACTTCAAGATTTGAAATTCTAATAGCTCTTCTAAAATTCCTTTCAAACATATCAACTAATTTGGCTTTTTTACTATTTTGATAAGCAACTTTACTAACAGTTTCAAGCTTATGAAGATAGTTTGCAGTCGACGATATAACTTGGGTAGGACTCATGTTAAATGTTTCTTGTATAATATAATTTACCTCATCTGGGTTTAAAATTCCTTTTCCCACTTTTTCATAGAGATTCATCGTTTTTCTTATTTTAATAGGAACTTTCATAGTTGATTTTAAATATTTTCTTACTCTTGGTAATATGATATTATTATATTGTTTTACTGACTGTCTCATTCCTTCAGCCATCTCTTGCATCTGTTTAACTTCATAAAATATTTTTTGACTATTAGTCTTAGCTAAAGAAGCTTTTTTTGCATATTCTGAAGCATTATTAAAAAACTCTTTTGATTTTACAATCACTGTTCTTATTTGGTCTTCATTATTTTCAAACCCATATAAAGCACCTTTTTTAAAGAAATCTTCTATATCCACACCTTTAGGAATCGAATATGCTTCTACATGTTTACTTGAAGTAACCACCTGTTCCATTTCATCAGCAAACTCACTTACAACTTTTGTATCCGTATTATAAAACCCTTTATATTCAGAATAAAATTCATGATTATAGGTATCCTTTACAAATTTATGAGGTACTTCAATCTCCTTACCATTTTTAAAAACTGCATAAAAAGTCACATCATTATCACGACCTAATTTTTTTACAGAAGAAGCATTGGTAATAAATTTTTTCTCTATCCGAACAACATTTCCATTTTTAGCATATCGTTTCATATGCTTTTTTAACTTAGGATTATATTTTAGTGACTTAATAACTTTATCATCTACTTTTTTATATATGCTATTCATCTTCTTCATAACTTTATCCTGTAAATCTTCTAAAAGTGGATCTCTTGCAACACCCTCAACTAACATAGTCTTTGCTGATTTATTTTTATAAAACTTGGCTATTTCATCTTTTATTTTTTGTTCATCGCCACCTTTTAAAATTTTTTCAAGACTTCGTATATCTTTTAAAGCTTCTTTTTTAGATTTTTTAAAAATTTCATTACTCTCTTTCCAACCCTCTTCTAATTTAAATTTTTGTTTATTAACTTTTATTTTTATATCAGCATCTAAATTTTTAAAGATTTTACTTGAATCTATATTTAACTTTTCTACAACAACTTTTAATTTTTTTGCTAATTTTTTTCTACCAATACTTGTTAAAATATCTATTTTATCTATAGTTACGTTCATAGCTTTCTTAACACTACTATTTGTAGAAAGTTTCATCAAAACATCTGGACCAAAAGTCATAGCATAATCTAAGAGTGTCAACTTATTTCCTGCGAGATCTTCTCCTCTAATAATCCCTAAAACATCTGTTGCTGTATCAACTCCAGGGATAGAGGATACAATATCATTTGTAAGTTGCTGATTTGCATCTATTATCTGATAAGAAGCATCTAGTGAAAGGCTATTTGCATCCCGATATTTATTTAAAAGTGTTAGTTCCCTTTTCAGTTCTCTTTTTACAACTAAAGTATCATTTGTACTAAGGGCATATATCCAACTTTTTTTTATTGCTTTCTTTATCTTTTTATGCCACTTTTTTATTGCTTCTTTATCATTAACTTGTGGTTTTTTAAAGCCCAATGAAGTAAGATAGGAGGGAAGGTCATTAGTCGGAAGAAGCGTATTTACCTTCTGTAAAATATTATTATGAATACTTCTTAATTTATCTTTTTGAGCTGAATTAAAACCAATAAAATATTTCTCCTCCAAAGCACCTATATTATACACATCAATAATTGGGAGTATCTGCTTCTTGAGTGTATATATTTCATCTAAATAATTATCTATTCTTTTTTGGGCATCATTAACCGACATCTTCCCATACCCCATATCCACAAGGCAATCTCCATTTAAAAGTCTATTTATTATAATTATTGAATAGTTATTAAACTCTTTTTGTTTATTGATAAAATCAATATGCTGTTTCTCTTTATCTGATAATTTAGAATATTTAGCCATTTGAAAAGTAATATTTTCCAATTCTTTTTTACATTTTTTTTGAGCTTTAGAAATTCTTTTTCTTATATTGGCTATAATGTTTTTTATTTGAATTACTTTTAAACTATTTTGTTGATTAGTAGAATTAATATTATTCTTTTTAGTCTTATTAACATAGATATATCCTACCATATATAGTGATTGATTATTTAACATTCGATGCGTAGAAACGATATAACTATCATTTTTAGTATGATTATAATCCCTATATTCATATTCATATGTAATATATGATATTTCATAAGTGACAAAATTTGTATGCTTTTTAACTTTTTTTGTTGATATTTTATTTTTTGAATAATATTTACCAAAATATTTACTTTTATCATAATCTTCCCTATAGATTTCTCTATTACCATTTTTATAGACTATTAACTCAGAGAAACAATTATTTTTACATTTTGGAAGTATCTCTTCAATAGGAAATGGAGTATTCCAATCATCATCAAATATTTTCTCTATAGTCTTTATTTTTATATAAAAATATTTATCCTTCTTTCCATAAGATAAAATTTTTATATCTTTTAAAAATGATTTGAGTTTTGTATAGTCTGGATAGCTTTGCATTTTTAATAAATCACGTTTAAAATCATTAGCAAAAAGAGAAGATCCAAGGAAGAATATAAAAATAATTTTATTCATTGTAGTACCTTTCTAAAAGTTTTTTTCTTTTACTCTCAATCTTTTTATATAAACCTTCAAGAGAATCTATTTCTATCACTCTTTTAAATGGTTTTTTTATAAATTTAAAATTATTTTTATCAAAAACATAAGTAAAAGTTGGTTTTAATCTATTTTCAAGATGATTACAATAATACAAGTAATCATCCCTATTATCTATGTCTATACTGCTATCTTTTGAACATATATTCTTAACCTCTTTACTATTTATATTTTTAGCTACCACAATAAAATCATTTTTATCTGATATTCCATAATATAAGGTCATATTAATATTTTTTAGTATCTTTAGATCTTTAATACTCATATCATCAGATAAAAAAATACTAACATCATCCTTTGGCATAAAATTTACTTTATACCACTTATCTTTCTCTTTTGAGACACAAAATATCTCAGAACTTTGAAAGAATAAATTTTTTGTAATACAGACTAAAGGTCTCTTAACCTTATATTCCCAAAGTTTTAATGAAAGTATCTCAAACCCATTAGCAGTCTCTTGATCTATTTGTAAATATTCATCTTTAATATAAGGTATAACTGTTTGAGCATCTTCATACTGAATCTCTTTTGCCTTCCAATAATTATGCTTTTTAAAAAGTTTATAAGTCAAATATTCTTTAGGAAGGATTTGGGATTGATCTATCTCTTGATAATACTTTACCATTTTGGGAATACTCTTTTTAGAACTAGAGAGAGAAGAAGCATTTAATAAAGATAGAGAAAGCAGAAAAAAAATAAAAATTTTTATTAATATAAAGTATTTCATGTACAAATCCTTTATTTAATTTTATCTATAATACTAGAGCTTTGTCAAGAGTTAAATTATCATTTTAATCCTAAAAACATATCTTTACGCCAAAACCGTTCGTTTATTACATTTTTCAAGCTCTAACATCAATCGTTCTATCTCTTTTTTGAGTAAAAGATTCTCATCTTTTAACGATAACGTTTGAGCTGAAGTTTCAATAATGGCTTCACTCACTTTCTTCTCTTGAAGCTCATCTATTAAAACATATGCCACATCTTTTCCATTTTCCTTAACAAGTTCACTCTTTACATCGCCACCTTTAACCATTTTCATCACGTTAAAATAGCTTAACTTATGTAACTTTGCGTATTCTCTTAAACTAACTCTCTTCATCTACATCCTTTCACAATTATAATTATGCTATTATTCCGTTTTTGATTGGCTGAAGCCAACCCCATCAACTATTAATATCATTATATTTAGGAAAATTATGAAAAAACTACTCTATTTTATTCTCTTTAGCTCGTTCTCTTTTGCCCAAACCAATGTTATTGTTAGTATTGTACCTCTAAAAGTATTTGTTGATAAAATTGGTGGAGACAAAGTCACTACTTCAGTAATGGTCAAAGCAGGAGCTTCTCCACATACTTACGAACCAAAAGCCTCACAAATGAAAGCCATTAGTAAGGCAGATGTCTACTTTGCGATTGGCGTTGAATTTGAAAAAGTGTGGCTCGATAAATTTCAAAACCAAAATAAAAACCTTATTATTAAAGATGTTACGTACAATTTGAATAAAGCCATCATTCACGAGCATCATGATGAACCAACTCTTGACCCACATATTTGGGTTAACCCAATAAATGTAAAAAAAATTGCAAATAATATCTTTACTACCTTTGCTATTCTTGACCCTGAAAACCTTGCTTTTTACAAAAAAAACTTAGATGATTATATAAAAGAACTCGACAAACTTGACAATGAGATTAAAACCATTTTAAAAGATGTTCCAAAAGGCTCGACCTTTATGGTTTTTCATCCTGCATGGGGCTATTTTGCCAAAGCGTATCACTTAAGACAACTTCCTGTAGAAATTGAAGGAAAAGAGCCAAAGATGAAAGCGTTAGTAAAACTGATGAAAGAAGCACGAAAAGAGAAGATTCATGCTATTTTTACCCAACCTGAATTTTCGGATAAATCGGCTCAAATTATTGCTAGAAACTTAAATATAAAGGTTATAAAAGCCTCTCCTTTGGCTGAGAACTGGTCAGAAAATTTAATCAATTTAGCCAAAGCCATTGCAAATAAATAAAGAGTTCAACATGTCCATTATCGAAATTAAAAACCTTTCATTCTGCTATCATAAACAAAAAATCTTAGAAAATGTAAATCTCAATGTAGAAGAGAAAGATTTTTTAGCCATTATTGGACCAAATGGGGGTGGAAAGTCCACTCTGCTTAAACTTATTCTAGGCATCAATCCTGTTAAAGATGGTTCAATTAAGACATTTGGGGAAGTACCCAAGAAAAATCTATCAAAAATAGGCTATGTACCACAAAACACCAATGTCAACACCGATTTTCCCATTAAAGTATTAGAAGTGGTGCTGATGGGACATATTGGCGAGAAATCGCCTCTATTTGGTTATGGAAAAGAGGAAAAGTTATGTGCATTGGGGGCTTTAGCACAAGTGGGTATGGAAAAATTTGCCAATACTAAAATAGGCGAACTTTCAGGAGGGCAACGTCAACGGGTAATGATTGCTCGTGCCTTATGTGCCCATCCTAAAATTTTAATTTTAGACGAACCCACAGCAAGTATTGATATTGATGGACAAAAACTGATTTATGAACTGCTCAAAACACTAAACTCATACATTACGATTATTGTCGTGAGTCATGATATTTCCGTTATTATGAAATACGCCAATAAAGTTGTGCATGTCAATAAAAGACTGAATTATCATGATATGATAAATTTAAATAAGAACCCAAAGCATGAAGGCAATCACTTTTGTGAAGTAGAGATGTTCAATGTATTTAAAGAGGAAAAGTAATGGAAAATCTACTTGAAGCACTCTCTTTTCCCTTTATACAAAATGCTCTTCTTGCAGGTCTTTTAGTCTCGATGGCTTCAGGAATTATTGGTTCACTAATTGTTGTTAATAGAATGGTATTCCTAGCAGGAGGTATTGCTCATACTGCCTATGGTGGTATTGGGGTTGCTGTTTTTCTAGGTCTTCCTATCTTTTTAGGAGCTTCTATTTTTGCTGTTCTTGCTGCATTGATTATCTCGATAATCACACTCAAACATCGCGAAAGAATGGATACCTTTATTGGGCTTATGTGGGCTATAGGTATGGCTGTGGGAGTGGTATTAATTGATTTAACACCTGGTTACAATGCAGACTTTATGAGCTATCTTTTTGGTTCTATTTTAGCCGTTAGTCAGAGCGATATTTATTTTATGGCAACGCTTTTAGCCAGTATTATTTTTATAATAACCTTTTGGTATAGAGATATTTTAGCCGTTTCATACGACAGTGAATACGCCAATTTACGAGGAATTAATGTTCGGTTTTTCTACACTCTAATTCTGATTCTCTCGGCACTTACGGTGGTAGTTGCCATTAAAGTTGTGGGACTTATCTTAGTAATTGCATTGCTTACTATTCCTGTCTACATTGCTGAAAAACTCTCCAACACGCTCTACATGATGATGATTTTATCAGGTCTTTTTTCCTCTATTTTTACTCTTATTGGACTGTGGTTTTCTTACGAATACGATATTGCTTCAGGAGCATCTATTATCTTAATTTCAGCACTTTCTCTTTTCTTATTTTTAGGATTTAATAAATTTAAATAATTAAATATTAATTTTAAAAGAATTTTAATATTAAGAGTAAAAAAGGTATAATTCCTAAAACAATATCTTATATAAGGATAACTTTTATGAAAAAACTTATTTTACTATTTTTATCTATCCTGTTCTTTTCAACCTCTCTCTATGCAAATGAGAAGCTCTACTCTTTTATTGGGATACAAGCTTCTGTGAGTAAATTTGATAAACTTTCAACACCAACTATTGGTCTAAAATATGGGAAACAGTCAAAAGATATGCGAACAGCAATTACCTATAGTTATGGAAATAAATCGAACAATACTTTTCAATCACTTATTATGCAAGTAGATTCTGCTATTTTAACCCAAACCTTTAAAGATATAGCATTTAAACCTTATCTAGGTGCATCTTTTGGAATAATGCAACATAAAAACCAAAAGTTACTTGGTTATGATGACAAGGGTTTTGTTTATGGAATCAATACTGGTTTATCCTATATTGTTAATAACAATGTGGATTTTGATTTAGGATATAGATTCCTAAAAACCTCTAAGATGAAAGAGATTGATACAATTAATGATATAAGCTTTGCAATGCACTATTTTTATTAATTTTAATTTGTTCATACTTTCAGTATAATACTGGTATTAATCTACTGGAGCAAAAATGTCATTTTTTTCTTATGAAACAGCTAAAAAAGTTTTATTTCAACTCAACCCTGAAACAGCCCATTTTATAGGAGGCATGGCTCTAAAAGCCTTACCATACGCACCTATTATTCTAAAAGCAACTAAAAATCACTATTTTGTAGAAGACCCTTCATTGACCCAACATCTTTTTGGACGAAAATTTGCAAACCCAGTCGGTTTGGCTGCAGGATTCGATAAAAACGGCGAGTACATTACTGCCATGCCAACCCTTGGTTTTGGATTTACAGAGATAGGAACCATTACCCCAAAACCTCAAGCTGGTAATGCACAACCACGACTCTTTAGGCTCAAAGAAGAGCGTTCCATTCAAAATGCTATGGGCTTTAACAATCGTGGTGCAGATTTCATGGTTAAACGTCTTAATAAACTCTACTTTTTTGACTATCCTATCGGAATTAACATCGGTAAAAACAAGCTTACCTCTGAAGAGAATGCTCTAAGTGATTACGAAACACTACTACACACGTTTAAAGACTATGGCGATTATATTGTCATCAATATCTCTTCTCCAAATACCCCTGGTCTTCGTGACCTTCAAAATGAGAAGTTTATTACTGATTTATTTACAATGGCTTTAAAAATTACCGACCAACCCATCTTCTTAAAAATTGCTCCTGATATGGAAGCACAAGACGCTATCGACCTTTGTACCACAGCCGTCAATGCAGGTGCAGCAGGAATTATTGCAACCAACACCACTATAGACTATTCCTTAACCAAAAATGCCAAAGATTTTGGTGGAATTTCAGGTGCTTTAGTACGTGAAAAATCCTATGAACTATTTAAAGCCATTGGAAAAGAACTCTATGGAAAAACCATTCTTATCTCCGTAGGTGGAATCGAAACAGCCGAAGATGTCTACCGAAGAATCAAAGCAGGAGCAACCCTAATTCAAGTCTACTCCATGCTTATCTACAATGGTCCAAAAATGATTAAAGAGATAAACGAAGGTCTTATCGAACTGCTTAAAGCAGATGGTTATAAGAATATCTCTGAAGCTATTGGGGCTGATTGGAAGTAGAGATTAGATGAATAGATAATATTTATAACCTAAATTTTAGATATTAAAGATTATAATATGAGATAAACTAGAATACTAAGGATTATAATATGGAAAAAGTAATAATTTCTCAAAATAGACATTGGGATATTCCTTATAGTAACCTCTATAATCGTACCATTTTTGAGAAGTTAAAAAGAAATCTTCAAACCAAACATATTCAAGTAATCCAAGGTATTAGGCGTAGTGGAAAATCTACGCTTTTTAAGTTAATGATAAACCATCTATCCCAAGAAATTGACCCAGAAGAGATACTCTATATTAATCTTGATGACCCATTTTTTATATCATTTGGAGATGATGCTACCAAGTTTCATGATATTGTTCAACGAACAAAAAAAATTACTCAAAAAGAGGTTAAATATCTCTTTTTAGACGAGGTACAGAACATCAAAGGGTGGGAGCGTTATATCAAAAGTGTTTATGATAGTGAAGAGTTTGTAAAAATATTTGTAACAGGCTCTAACTCAACGCTCTTAGAGGGAGAGTTAGCCACACTTCTTACAGGTCGATATTTATCCGTCCAAGTCTACCCTCTTAGTTTTAAAGAGATACTAAATATTAATAATATTACGAGTTATATGCAGACGTTAAAAGAGTTACCCAAAGTTTTAAAACTTATTGATAATATGATGGAACATGGCTCTTTTGTAGAGGTATATGAGCATAATGATGAGTTTAAACGAGATATACTCAACAGCTATTATCAGACTATTTTACTCAAAGATTGTGTAAGTAATCATAGTATACGAGATGTAAAGAGTTTTAAAGAGTTAAGCTTTTATCTACTTTCAAATATCTCCTCTCTCTATTCCTATAGCTCTCTAGGTAAAGCTGTAGGTATCCACGACCAAAGTGCCAAAGAATATCTTGGCTATCTTGAAAATAGCTATCTTTGCACTGAACTTAAACAGTTCTCTTTTTCTCTCAAAGAGCAACAAAATAGTAAGAAAAAAATCTACTACAATGACAATGGTTTTGTCTCTTTAAGCTTTAGATTTTCAGCCAATTATGGGAAACTATTAGAGAACCTTGTCTTAACCGAACTACTCAAAGATGGTTATGAATGTTACTTCTATAATAAAAATTTTGAGTGTGATTTCATTGCCCAAAAAGAGAACAAAACCATCGCAATACAAGTCTGTTATGAACTTAATGATAACAACAAAAAGCGAGAGTTTAATGGTTTAAAAAAGCTACCCTTTTCTGTAGATGAAAAGCTTATATTAACCTATAATCAAGCTCAAGAGATAGATTCTAATGAGATTAAAGTTATTAGCTTTTGGGAGTACTTTTTCTTGTTGTAGTGTTAAGAAGAAAAAGATTTATACATATTAAAATCAACTCTATGGCAAAACCATTCTCATATACGTTAACTTCTGAAAAACTACCTCATCTGTAGGGTTAATTTATCGACCAAGAATTGAAATAAATGCCTATTTAATGGTCGGTAAACCGACCCTACCCAAATTAAATTCTTGCTTTTCTGTTCCTATTATCTTTTTAGAATTATAGCATAAAGTGGAAATTCATGACACGTCCCCTATTACCCATCCCCAATTACATAGATTAAAATCTTAAACAATTCTAAACCACGTCTACGCTATACTCAATTAAAACTAATAAAATATTAAGGAGAAGCCATGTGCATTTATGAAAAATATATTAATCCCTTTACCGATTATGGTTTCAAAAAAATCTTTGGAGATGAAGAGAATACGGAACTGTTAGAGAGTTTGATTAATGATATATTAGACTTAAAAGGTAAAGATAAAATTAAAAAAATAGTTTTTAAAAATGGAGAGCTATTGCCTGATAGCCCTGAAGATAGAAAAGCTATATTTGACCTATATTGTGTTGATGAGAAAGGGAATGAGTTTATAGTAGAACTTCAAAAGGTTCATCAAGAACATTTTCAAAGTAGAGCTTTGTACTATACTACCTTTCCAATTCAAGAACAAGCTGTGCGAGGAAGATGGAATTTTAGTTTGACCCCTATATATTTTATTGGTCTTTTAAACTTTACTATTAATAGATTTCAAAATTCGAAAGAGTTCTTACATCATGGAAAGATAATGGATATTAAGAGCAAAGAGATTATGTATGATAGTTTAAATATGATATATGTAGAAATTCCTAAACTACAAAAGAGTAAAGAGGAGTTATCTAACCATTTAGAGTGGTGGCTATATGTTTTACAAAATCTAAGTAGACTACAAGATGTTCCAAAAAGACTTAAAGGAGATGTAATAGAAAAGGCTTTTGAAAAAGCTGAATTTATTAACTTACCAAAAGTAGAACAGGATAAATATCATCAAAACCTAAAGGTCTATAGAGATTTAATTAATAGCTTTGAGACAGCCCATAATGATGGTTTAAAAAAAGGTCTTAAAGAGGGTCTTAAAAAAGGAATTGAGCAGGGAATTGAGCAGGGAATTGAGCAGGGAAAAATTGAATTAGCTAAAAACCTTTTAGATGTTTTAGATATTGAAACCATTGCTATTAAAACAGGTCTAACTGTTGAAAAAATAAAAGCTTTAAAATAAGAAGAGAGTACTTTAAACTTTCCTCTTATTTTTTTTCTAAACCTTTAATACTTTTCAGCTAAAATGTTATCTTCAAAAACTGTAGAGGATAGAAAAGACATATGATAAAAAAAACTCTCACACTATTTATAACCACATTAGGACTATTGATGGCAAACTCATTACCCAACCACTACACCAAAACACTTGACAACGGGTTAGAGGTCGTTGTTATTCCCATGAAAAATGACTCTAATGTTATTACAACCGATATTTTTTATAAAGTAGGAAGCCGTAATGAGGTAATGGGGAAAAGTGGGATTGCTCATATGTTAGAGCATTTAAACTTTAAATCAACCAAGAACCTTGAAGCTGGGGAGTTTGATAAAATTGTTAAATCAAAAGGTGGGGTTAACAATGCATCAACCTCTTTTGACTACACCCACTATTATATTAAATCTTCTTCTAAAAATTTAGAAACTTCAGTAGAGCTTTTTGCTGAACTGATGGAGAACTTGAACCTAAAAGATGAAGAGTTTCAAGTAGAGCGTGATGTGGTTGCTGAAGAGCGTCGAGTTCGTACAGACAACCCACCCATTGGTTATTTATACTTTAGACTTTTTAACACACACTATGTAGCACACCCATATCACTGGACTCCTATTGGATTTATGAACGATATTCAGACATGGACGATTGATGATATAAAAGAGTTTCACTCAAAGTATTACCAACCTAACAATGCTATTTTGATTGTTACAGGCGATATTGATGAAAAAGAGGTCTTTAAATTAGCTAAAGAAAAGTTTGGAAGCATTAAAAATAAACATGCTGTTCCTGTAATCCATCCTGTTGAGCCAAAACGTGATGGAAGCATACGAAAAGAGATTAGCAATAAAGAGAACAATACGGTTGATACCATTGCTATAGCCTACCCTATTCCAAACTATGAGCATGAAGACCAAGTGGTTCTATCTGCGATTTCTGAAATTTTAAGTGGAGGAAGAAGTAGCCGACTGCATAAAGAGATAGTCGATAAAAAACAGATGGCGAATACTGTTTATTGTTATAATATGGAGCTTACAGATGAAGGAATTTTTTTATTTATAGGGGTAGCAAATCCTAATATAAAAATTGAAGATTTAGAAAAAGAAATTCATATACAGATAGAAAAATTAAAATCAGGCGATGTAACCAAAGAGGAGCTAGAGAAAGTTAAGATAAATGCAAAAGCAGATTTTATCTACTCATTAGAGGACTCTGCAAGTGTCAACTCACTTTTTGGAAGCTATTTAGTACGGGGGAATTTAGAACCTTTACTTAAATATGAAGAGAATTTAGCTAAAATTACGCCTAAATTAGTCACTAAAATAGCCAACAAATATTTTAATGATGACTTGGCAACAACAGTAATACTAAGAAAAGCAAACGAAAAAAGTAAACAGGAACACGTAAATGAGTAACTTAATTTCAGGTGCTACAACAGCACTGATTACCCCCTTTAAAAATGGAACACTAGATGAAGCAACTTTTGCAAAATTAATTGAGCGTCAAATCAGACATGGTATTGATGCTGTCTGTCCTGTAGGAACAACGGGAGAGAGTGCAACACTAACTCATGATGAGCATAAACGTTGTATTGAAATTGCTGTTGAAGTGTGTAAAGGTACCCAGACAAAAGTACTAGCAGGTGCAGGATCAAATGCAACACATGAAGCGATAGAGATTGCTCAACATGCTGAAAAAATTGGTGTTGATGCTATTTTTTCAGTAAGTCCTTATTACAACAAACCAAGCCAAGAGGGTCTGTATCAACATTACAAAGCGATTGCAAAATCAGTAGAGCTTCCATTTATGCTCTATAATGTCCCAGGGCGAACAGGCGTTGATATACAAGCTGATACCGTTTGTAGATTGTTTGATGATGTTCCAAATATCTTTGGAATTAAAGAGGCAACAGGGTCGATTGAACGTACCGTTGAACTCTTATCTAAACGACCAGACCTTTACGTTTTCTCTGGAGACGATGCTATTGATTACCCTATCTTAGCTAATGGGGGAAAAGGAATCACTTCCGTAACGTCAAACTTGTTACCAGACATGAAATCTGAACTGGCACACCTTGCGTTGAAAGGCGATTTCAAGGCATCCAAAGCGATAAACGATAAACTGTACAACATCAACAAAGTAATGTTTTGTGAGAGTAATCCTATTCCAATTAAAGCAGCGATGTACATTGCTGGATTAATTGATACATTAGAGTACCGATTACCTCTTGTTCCTCCATCGGTAGAGAACATGAACAAAATTGAAAAAGTTATGAAAAATTACAACATAGTAGGAGCGTAAATGTCGAGTAACAAAGGTAAAACCGTAGTTATCACAGGTGCTACAAAAGGAATTGGTAAAGCAGTAGCAGAAAAATTTGCAAGTCAAGGGGTAAATGTTGCATTTACCTATAACTCTAACCAAGAGATTGCCAATGAAATTGCTTCTAACCTAGAGGCTACTTATGGAATCAAAGCTCGTGCCTATCCTCTAAATATTTTAGAGCTTGATGAGTTTAAACCACTCTTTTTAGCGATTGATGAAGATTTTGATAGAATTGACTTTTTTGTATCAAATGCCATGATTTATGGTCGCCCTGTTGTAGGTGGCTATGGTAAATTTATGCGTTTACGTCCTAAAAAAGGTTTGACCAATATCTACACTGCAACCGTTGGTGCATTTGTAAGTGGCTCACAAGAGGCGGCAAAACGTATGGAAAAAGTGGGTGGTGGAGCCATTGTAACGCTAAGTTCTACTGGAAACCTCATCTATATTGATAACTATGCAGGTCATGGAACCAACAAAGCAGCAGTAGAAGCGATGAGTCGTTATGCAGCTGTTGAGCTTGGAGAGATGGGTATTCGTGTCAATGCTGTATCTGGTGGACCAATTGATACCGATGCACTTAAAGCCTTTACCAATTATGAAGAGGTAAAAGCAGAAACCATTAAGCGTTCAGCAGTAGGTCGAATGGGAAGCCCTGAAGATTTAGCAGGTGCTGTCTACTTCCTATGTACCGATGAAGCTTCATGGGTTACAGGTCAAACACTTGTGGTTGATGGTGGAACAACATTTAGATAATCTAAAACAAATCTTGTTCTCGCGTTATACGTGGGAACATGTTCGATGAAATCGAACCTACAAATTCCAAATATAAATAAGGAATAATCTTTTTTATGCAAAACAACAAAATTGTAAACATCCCCAATATTCTTGCCTTTATTCGTCTTCTTTTAGCTCCTGTTATGTTCTTTTTATTAGTCAATCAAGATGCAGAAATATTTAAAGGAATACACCCCTCATGGATAAACTTTATAGCTGGTTTTATTTTTGTACTAGGAAGTGCTACCGATTTTTTTGATGGCTACATCGCTAGAACTTTTAACCAAATAACCACCATGGGTAAAATTCTTGACCCATTGGCTGACAAGATGTTAACGCTTGCAGGTTTTTTAGGCTTAATGATGCTCGGCACAGCTTCGCCTTGGGCAATATTTTTAATTATTACTCGTGAACTCTTTATTACAGGGCTTCGTGTCTCTGCTGTAGCTGAAGGAATTGATATTTCAGCATCATGGATGGGTAAAGTAAAAACAGTAGCACAAATGATTGCGATAGGCTTCTTACTTATGGGATGGTATGGGGGAGAAGTTCTTCTTTGGATAGCTGTTGCTCTTACACTCTACTCAGGGTATGAGTATGTAAGAGACTTTTTCAAAAATGTAAAGATGTAAACTTAATCGTATATTCGACCAACAAACTCTGCATAAACAGCTTTTGAAATGGCTAAAGCTTTTTGTGATTCAGGGTTTAGTGTCCCCTCTTTTGTAACTGAAGTGTTTAATAAGGTCTCAATGCTGTTCATGACCTTTTCCGTTTCACGCATAATTTTTTTGGAACTTGGATGGTAATCTTTATCTTCATTTGCAACACCTTCTACATAGACAATTCGTTTTAAAATTCCATTTTGTTCACGCAGAATAACCGTAAAATTTTCAATGCTAATAATCGCTTCTCTTAGGTGTGCATCCACACGTAACATCTCTTTTTTACACTCATCTTTAGAAAACGAATAGGCTCTGGATTCAATGTATGCTTTTTTTGCTACTCGTAAATTTTTATGCGTTTTAAAATGAACCCGTACAGCATAGACAATCCATGCCATTATGAGTCCAGAAAACCCCAAAACCAATGCACCGACCATAGGATGTCCATGTACACCAATCATGCCCCCACCAATCCAAGTCAAGACAGCATTCATATTACTCTCTATTGATTGAAGATTAATATTCTCTAAAGAGATATGCAACTGCTTTGTTGAAAAATAAATCCATCCCAAAAAAGTAAGTATTGCGGTCATTAAAGCCAACAGCATTCCTGTAAATCGACCCGAGCTTATATAATCTATCTCTAGGTTCTCTACCGAGTTATTGACAGAGAGTTCAAAAGGTTCATGAAGACTTTTGTTTGTACCATACTCAATACCTACTTTTTTGAGTAACTCTTCAGAACTTTTAAAAGTTTTATTAAAAAAAGCTCGTTTCTGTGTATCAAAATCATCAGCTGCTTTAGAGACACCCAGTTGACACTCTTGAACCGAAGAGTCCACCTCTGAAACCAAATCTTTAGAGTCCCGAATTAACTCTTGTGCTTCGGCTATTTTATCTTTTGATTCCTCTCTATTATCAATAAATTCTATCTCTTTATTTGTCATAAGTCTCTCCTATTTCTATATAATGTTTAATTTTAACATATTTTATTTGTTTTTTATTTAAAAAATGGAAACTCCATTTCTATCTATAGCCTTTTAATCTATAGCTTGCTATAATGCTTTAAAAAATTTAGGATATTTAGTGGGTATTTTCACAGCGTTATTAATATTATCATTTCTCATATTTTTTCATGAATTAGGACACTTCTTGGCTGCACGTTTTTTTGGTGTTCAAGTCGATGTTTTCAGTATTGGATTTGGAAAAAAACTGCTTACAAAACAGATAGGAAAAACCCAATGGTCACTCTCGATGATTCCATTGGGAGGGTACATAAAAATGAAAGGTCAAGACGATACTGACCCCTCTTTTGTCTCTTACGATGAAGACTCTTATAACATCAAAAAACCTTGGCAGAGAATTATTATTTTACTCGCAGGACCTTTTGCAAACTTTTTATTGGCGTTCTTACTTTACCTCTCTATCTCTTTTATCGGTGTTCCAAAACTTTTGGCAACCGTTGGCGATGTCAACACAACACAACCTGCTTATCAAGCAGGCGTTCAAGTGGGCGATAAAATTGTTCAAATTAATGGAGAAAAAATTCTATATTGGGAAGATATAGGAGAGAGCATTCAGAAAAGCTCTTTGGATTTAAAGCTAACAGTACTTAGAAAAAATGAATATGTTGATTTAACCATTACTCCCAAACTGCAACAAGTACAAAATCGCTTTAATGAGACCATTGAACGAAGAATCATTGGTATCAAACCGAATATGAACAATACTCGTATTCTACACTATAACTTAGAAGATGGCTTGAATTATGCCTATACTCAAACTCAAAATGCCTCAATGCTCATTGTTAAAGGTCTTCAAAAGCTTCTCTCTGGTTTGGTTCCAGTAGAACAGTTAGGAGGAGTTGTTTCTATTGTTGATGTCACAGCAAAAGCATCAAGTGTTGGCATTACAGCTCTTCTATTCTTTACAGCCCTTATCTCTGTAAACTTAGGGGTTCTAAATCTTTTGCCTATCCCTGCACTGGATGGTGGTCATATCGTATTTAACCTCTATGAGATGATTACAAAACGAAAACCTAACGAAGAAATTATGTACAAACTCACACTGATAGGTTGGGCTATTTTACTCTCGGTCATGCTCTTGGGCTTGTACAACGACATGAATAAATTATTTGGATAAAGAGGAAAATAAATGTTAAAAGAAAAATTAAGAAAAAATTTAGATGAAGTTATTTGGAACATAGAAGAGGCACGAATTGCTGTAAGCGAACACCATATTGTCAAATTGGTCGCCGTAGGAAAGTATTCAGACGAAGAGAACATTGAAATACTTTACCAGTTGGGTCAACGAGCGTTTGGAGAGAACCAAGTTCAACAACTCGAAAATCGTATGAAGCATTTCGAAGAGTTGCCCCTAGAGTGGCACATGATGGGAACCCTACAGAGCAATAAAATCAATAAACTCATTGAATTACGCCCAACACTTTTTCAATCATTGGATTCCCTAAAATTAGCAGAAGCACTCAACCAACGCCTTGAACATAAAAATCAAACCATGAGTTGTCTATTGCAAATCAATTCGGCTAACGAAGTGAGTAAATCAGGTGTTTCCGTAGAAAAAGCAGAAGATATTTATGCACAAATCATTGAAAGCTGTCCACAGATTAATCTTAAAGGCGTTATGAGTATTGGAGCTCACAGTGAAAATCAAAAAGAGATTCAAGCGAGTTTTGAAGCAACCCATAACATTTATAATAAACTTAAAAGGTATGATGCAAACATCTGTTCTATGGGAATGAGCAATGACTATGCTTTAGCTATTCAATGTGGTTCAAATCTTGTACGCATTGGTTCAAAAATATTTAAATAAAGGCAAACTATTATGAAACAACTTGTACATTATTATGATCAACATAAAGGTTTTCTAACGTGGATTAAAGAACACGATATCAAGAATAGTGAAAAACTACTTATAGAAATAAACTACTCATCGGATGATCAAAAAACGTTAAAAAAGCTATTGGGCAACCTAGAAAAAGTCTTTCCTGATGCAACTATTGTCGGAATGCAAAGTTTTACCAGTTTTATCAACCATCGAGTAACTGATTTAAATACACAACCCATTATCTCTATCATCGAATTTGAAACTTCACGTATCTCCTCATTGGTGGTAGATTTAAATAACCATCACATCAAAGGTAAAGAACAGAGTCCTGACCTCTTATTTATTGAAGATTATTTGCAAGCAGATACAAAAGCATTAGAAATTCTTTCAAGTTACAATGACCACAATACAGCTAAGTACATGAATGAATTGGGTTTAGAATTTGGTCACTTAAAAGTTTTTGGAGGAGGAGCAACAAATAAAGAGTACAATTCAGCCAACTCCTTTATTTTTCATAATGGAACCATTTACAATAAAGCGATTATTCTTATTTTTATGCATGGGGAACATCTAAATGTTGAACTTTTTCAATCTTTTGACTGGAAACCAATCTCTAAAAAGAAAAAAATTACCAAAATGAAGAACTCAAATATTTTAACTATTGATAAAAGTCCTGCACTGGATATTTATAAAAAATATTTCCCTAATATAGAAAAAGACCCTTCTGTATTTTTACAAGTTCCTCTCTACGTTAGTAAAAATAACATCTCCTCTACAGCCAATATTTTAGAGAGTGATTTTTCTAATCAAAGTGTTATTCCTGCTCAAGAGCTTCAAGAGGGAGATATTGTTCAACTCTCCATTGGTAACTACAATGCCATGATGAATAGAATTCAAGAGATTTATGCTTTTCTATCAAATACCCCTGCACAAGCCTTATGGATAGGAGCCTGTATCTCGTATGAGTATGGATTTAGAATTCCAATTATTCACTACATTTCAAATATAAAAAGCAATAACCATATTTTTGGGTACAGTACCATTCAAGAGTATTTTAATACTGAAAACCAACCCTATACCTCACATAATCATACCTTTATTATGGCAGCCATTTCAGAGTCTACCACTTCGTACATCGAATTAAAAGAGTTTACAGAAAAAAACATTACCCCTTTTGAAGTTGCCAATAAAAACCTTTACTCCATTATGCATAAAACAGCCAATGAGCTGAACCTACTGACTGAAAATCTTGAAAACATGGTTAATCAACGAACCAAACAGCTAGAGACACTAAATAAA
>Ga0256827_10000205_pt1 | contig 34927 bp, 32 predicted proteins | sample CV84metaG_FD_185977 | JGI IMG/M metagenome (GOLD analysis project Ga0256827, IMG submission 185977) | Hydrothermal vent microbial communities from East Pacific Rise, Pacific Ocean - CV84 | ecosystem: Environmental > Aquatic > Marine > Hydrothermal vents | place: Pacific Ocean: East Pacific Rise...
GAAAAATGAAAAAAGATAAGCTATAGCGATTAATCCGAATAATTGTGTTGTATTTACTTGATATTTATTTTGATTCATGATTTGCCTTAAAATTTATGAATAATTATAGCTTAATCTCTTAAGCTTTTATAAATTCTTTTTAAAAAATATTTGGGAAAGAGTCTGATTGTCGTGCGCAGCGTAATATTTCTAATATATTCAAACAAATGAATGTATCCTGTAGTATATAATCTGTGCTGAAATAGTATTTCATTATAGGCATATCCTACCCCCCCTCTACGTTCAAGCTGTCCATACCCTGCACGCATATGTACCAGTGCTTCTTGTATATTATAGAGTACCAAACCTGTTTGTATGGCTCTAGTCCATAGATAGTAATCTTCAAACCCCTGCATTACCTGATAGTTGCCTGATTGTTCTATCCTGCTCTTTTTATACATAACAGATGGATGATTTAGGGGGTTACGTTTTTTACTGTACGTTACGATAGTATCATGCATTTGAGGGACTTTCCTATAGGCTATAATCTCTTGTTCTTTACTGTCAAATTCGCTAATCCATGTACCACAAATATCAATATCTTTTTCGCTAAATACATGAAGCTGTCTTTCAAATCGATGGGGGAGTGATATATCATCTGTATCCATCCTGGCTACAAGATTATGGGTGCATTCAGAAAGACCTATATTTAAAGCTTTTCCCAAGCCTACATTCTCTTTTAATGTAACAATTTTCAATGTGTCATTTAATATATTTTTCCAAAAATTGATACTAGCATAAAGCTCTTCTGTAAGCCTGCCATCTTCAACCAAAACTATTTCATTGGGTTTGACTGATTGTTCATTATAAATAGATTCCATAGCTCTATGAAAGTAGGCTGGATTTTCTTTATAGTATATAGACATTAAAACAGAAAAGTTCATTTTTGTTCTCTCTTATTTATTTTGGTGCTTTCTTTCTTTTCTATGATATGTAAAATATGATTTAAGTTTTCATCTATAATCAGCCTTGAGGTAGAAGACTGCATATAAATCTCTAGAATATCTTCTACCTTTAATGCACCATATTTAAGATCATAGATGTAACAGTCTTTATTATATAATGTGAAGTTTTCTATAATACTACTTACATACATTATGGGATACCCTACCTCAAAAGGTGTGGTAGCCGTAATAAAATATTTATTATCTATATCATAATTAAAATAATCTTTAGGGTGTTTTTGTATATAAACTTCAAGGGTAGTATAGTGTTTTAAAAGTCTATTTATTTCTTCTTGCATTTTTAAAATTGGTTGAGTATAGATAACTACTGGGTAATACCTATTGGTTTGTTTTTCAAAAAAGGTTTTTTTATATTGTTGTACAGTGAGTTTGCCTTGGTATCCTTTATCTAACAATAGTTTTTCATATCTGTTATCATACAGAATTAAAGTATTATTGACTTTGGGTATACCTATATATCCAGTATGCGATTGATGAATAACACCATGCTGTACTTCATAAGAGTGTAAACAGTTAATAAATTTTTCTCCCATAGGAATCACTGACCCTGTATATATTTTTTCATTTTTTTTAGTTAGAATAAGCGAAAGAAACTTTAGAAAAAGAGCATCACCCATCGCAATTTTAATATATTTATCTACATCGAGATCTTTATGTATTTTTTTTAAATCATGTATAATAGTTTGATATCGTTTATAAAAAATGATAAAAGAAATTTTTCGACTTATATACCTTAATAAATTAAAAAAATCACTACTTATATAATCTTCTCCATCATATATTTTTTCTTGTTCATTATTTAAAAAAAGTATTTTTTTCTTATTTTTTTCTATCTTATATATCTCTAAAAGTTCTTCTCTTTCCATTAAAAAAAATATTTTTGCATATTTTTTTTGTGTTATTAAAAACTTCATTGTTAACAAAAAACTTTTTACCATACCAAATACTGTAGGACGATTTATCTTTCGATCTATCATAATACCTGTATTTAATAGCGGTTCTCGACAATGTATCCACAATGGATACTTAAAAAGTTTATATTCCCATAAATGATATTTTTTTTCTAATGCAATTAATTCATGTATAGATAATTTATAAATCATTTAAATTTTATTCTCATATTGGACTAAACATGCTGTTATATTTTTGATATTTTCTTTTTCATCAAAAGTAACTCCTAATTTATTTCCAGAATTTAAATATATGGGGAATGAAATTGTTTCTATCGCATATAAAAAGGTATTCACTTTTTCAGGTACTATACTATAACCATTTTCAATAAGTGTTAAATATTTTTTTAATTCTTTCCCTGAAGTAACTCTCATTACACCATGACATCTCTCATACCACGCATTACCAAAACATAAGACTGGCTTAGATCTAATTACTGATTCCAATCCAACTGTACCTGTTAATGTGGCAACTACTTGAGCATTATCAATTAAATCAAATGTATTTGTGTCGTCACTTATTAGCTGCACATTACTTAATAATAAAACTTTTTTATAGAAATCACTATTTCTTCCTTGTTCTCCATAAAGATGTTCTGAAAACTGTGAACTATGTTCTTTCACATATATCTTCCAACCTTTGGTAATAGAATTAGATAGCATATAAATCATTAACCACTGATCCACAAATACTCCTGCTTCGGGGGAAGAAGTTTTTTCAGGTTGATAATGCAAAGCAACATAAATATATGATTTTGTCAAATCAGCTGTGACTGCTAATTGTTTATATGTATTTTTTAATCTTTTTTTAAAGAAATAACCTTTAAGTTTATATAATAACAAATCCAGCTTACTACTATCTTCACTAATAGAGGCATATGATGCTCGTTTATATGCAGTAGGTATTTTATTTTGAATCAAAAATATCATTTTATGTGTATATATTTTGAATACTTCAGAAATATTTCTTTTTTTAGTCAAAGTCTTCATATAATAAGGTATTGCATCACTATACAATTTTCTATTTCTTTTTAGATAAGCATTACTAGTATTAAAAGTTCTATAATCAGACTCTGTTATACACTTTTCATATGCTTCTTGTAAATATATAGGTGTATTTTCTATAGAGGAAGAGAGAAAGGTTAATCCTTCAATATGTGTTGGAGTAAACCTAAGTACACCAATATCATTTTCTATACATACCGCATAAAGAATATAGTGAAACAAGCTATGTGGTGATTCAGAGAATAGCACCTTATCTGGATGTAAATCCTTAATGGTGTTTAACCAATATATTAATAAATCATAATATAGCTGTGTTCTTTCCATAAGATTAAAAGCATATGCGGTAGGGTCCATTCTATCCATCATTTTGAGTGCTGTTTTTTCATAAGCAGCATATTGTTGAATAATGGTTGTATCCATCATAATACTATTGCACTCATTTACAGTAGTCAAACGACCCCTCACTGCATCAATATATCCTTGACAGATAATATTTGGGAATGCTTCTTTTACTAATAAATCAGTTTTAGGAGTAGTTATCCAATATATAGGTTCCCAATTTTTTTCCGTATACATGTTTTTTGCAACATCTATCCAAGCATCTAATTCACTTGTTGCATAAATAATTTTCATTAGATTACTTTATTAAACGTATATAATGTTGCATTCTCAACTTTATATATTGAGTCACATTGATTTAAAATGGCTTCATTGTGAGAAATAATAATAAGTGTTTTATCTTGAGTTAATGTATATATTTCATTCATAATCTCTTGTTCAATTTTAGAATCAAGTGCCGAAGTAGCCTCATCTAAAACTAAGATATTAGGATTTCCATATAATGCTCTTGCTATAGCAACCCGTTGCTTTTGTCCACCACTTAACAATTTTCCTCCCTCACCTACTTCTGTATCAATTCCCTCTTGATCTTTAAAGGTATCCCATAATTTCACTTTTTGAAGAATATCTACTAATCGTTCCTTATTATATTCACGACCAAATACAATATTGGCTCCAACTGTACCATCAAAAAGATATACCATTTGAGGAATATACCCAATTTGTTTACGCCACGATACAAGATTATCCGTTGTAAGTATTTTATTATCTATAGTAATCTTGCCTCTACTTGGTAAGTTAATACCCAATAACATATCTAATAGAGTACTCTTTCCACTTCCACTTTCTCCAATGATACCTATATTGTCATCTTTGTTTATTACCAAATTAATACTTTTTAGTACAGGAATATCTTTTTTATAGAAAAAATCTACATTATTAAACGCAATCTTATCATTAAACGAAATAATTTCACTCCCTAAAATTTCACTTTTATACTCAAGTTCACGATGAACCAACTCAACCGCTTCTGCATAATACATAATCTTATTGTATCGTACAATAATACGATGTATCGAAGGTAAAAGTCGATAAAGTGCTAATACATACAATGACAATATAGGCATAAATACAGAAATATCAGCATTATATCTCCATACTAAAAAGGCTACCAATAAACCAAGGGACGCAAAACCCAATCCATCCAATAGTAACCGTGGGATATGAGAAGAGGTTTCAAAAATAATATTACTATGTACAAGTTTTTGACTTACCTCAGTAAAATTATTCACTACCTGCTTCTGGTTAGAAAATAATTTAATAACTTTAAAGTTACCAAAACTAGCAGAAAGGACATCATAAATATTACGCTGATATACCTCTCGTTCTTTACCCTTTGTTTTTATCAATTGAGTAATTTTTTTTAAAATAATACCTACTACTATAACAAGCACTACAGAAAGTAACAATGTACTTTTCCAATCTACATAGAGCAATAATGTATAAATAAAAATAATGACAAAAATCTCAGAGATCATCACAAGCAAAGAAGAAATCACTTGTGTAAAATAACTTGCTTCATTGATAATAACTTTTGTTAAATGTCCTGTATGAAAATTATTAAAAATTTGATATTCAAGACTTAAGTATTTTGTAAATAAACGTTTACTAATTGAATAATATCTCTCCTCAGAAAACTTTGACAACATATAATAATATACCATATTAATGATACCTCTAAAAATATAAAAAATGAAAAGAAGTATGCCAAAAAATATTACAAATTTTGAGGGAGATTCCATATGGAAAAAATGATATAATTTTTCCATATATGGATTACTCTGTACCAAATCAAAATTACTAGCAACAGAGATAAAAGGCATAATAATAGAAACAGCAAATGTTTCTATAAACGAAATAACAATAGAAAAGAATATTAAAAATATTAAAAGTTTTTTTTCATATCTAGAAAGTAAAGTATCTATTTTATAAAACATTTTCATCTATTTTATTACCCTATCCCCAAATTTGTAGTCTCTTTCAGCAATACTCCCCAAAATATCCTTTAAATACTTAGGATGCATCCCATACCCTGGTCTTACACTACGAATATTTTCTTCTGTAAAAACATCTCCTTTATTAATATCTTTAACCACATAAAGACTTCGACTAAATTGTCGACTCTCTTTTTTCTTTTCACTCAAACTGTAATCAACTCGACCTAAAAGTTTTTCAGTGTCACGTATAGCTTTTACCATATCTGAAAATTCATTCTTATCCATAGAGAACTCTGCATCAGCTCCACCAATAGACTTATCTATTATAAAATGTTTCTCTATTACTTTAGCACCCAAAGCCACAGCCGTTATAGGTGCAATTGAACCTATAGTATGATCACTAAACCCACTAAACACACCAAAGGTCTCTGACAAATTTGGTATCATATTTAGATTTGCATCTTCTAATGGGGCAGGATAGGCAGAAGTACATTTGAGAAGAACTATATTATCATTTCCTTCACTCCTACAAATATCTACAGCATCTTGAATTTCATCAATCATTGCAATACCAGTACTAATAATCATCGGCTTCATCTTAGAAGCGGTATAACGAATAAGTTCATAATCGGTTATTTCAAATGAAGCTATTTTATAAGCACTTGGATTAAACTGTTCTAAAAAATCAACAGCTGTTTTATCAAATGGCGAAGAGAAGATATCTATACCGATCTCTCGTGCATATTCAAACAGCTCCTCATGCCACTCCCAAGGGAGATAGGCTTCTTTATAGAGTTCATAAAGCTTTCTATCATCCCAAAGGGTTCCTCCTTTGATGATAAAATCCTCACTGTCCGAGTTTAAAGTAATGGTATCAGCCGTATACGTTTGAAGCTTTATGGCATTTGCTCCTACTTCTTTGGCCACTTTGATGGTCTCTTTTGCTATCTCTATTTTTCCACCATGGTTGGCTGAAAGTTCAGCAATAATATATGTACCATCTTCTTTCAAGTCAAAATTACCTATTTTCATTTTTTAGCTCCAATACTATAACATTCTCTTTTTTATCTATTTTTTTAAACTCAAAGCGTTCATAAAGGGCGATGGCTTTAGTATTTTCTTTATATACTTCAGAAATGAGTCTTTTTACATGAAGTTCTTCAAATCCATACTCAATAATCGTATGCATTAAATCACTACCTACTCCCTTAACATTTAGATTGGCATAAAGTCCTATATCAGCCTGTTCTTTTTTTAAATCAATAGCCGTAAAATCAATAACACCTATGGGATCACCCTCTTTTTTTACCAGGAAATAGACCCTATCACTTCGTGTTTCTAAACTATCTATATAAGACAGATGATTCTCTTTTTCTATAGGCTCTTGTGTAAACATCCATCGTCTCACTTCAGGATGATTTCGCCACTCTAAAACCATAAGTTTTTCATCATTTGTAAGTTCTGTAAAGTTAATAAGTTCTATAGATTGACGCTTTATAAATTTTTTAATGTTTTGAAGTAAAATCTTTTTTTCAAAGTTTTTTATTACAGGGAAATTTTTCTTCTCTAAGAATTTGAGCATCTCTGATTGATTTGCTGCTGTCTGAATGGCTACAAAAGGAAGTTCCATAAAATACACCTCGTTTAACGTTACACTGGGTGTTACTATAGCTAAGTGAGACTCTGCCATAAGTTGAGCTAACACATTACTGTTTACGTGAAGCGTAGCATTACTTGATTGAGCTATATACTCTTTTAACTCTTCTAAATATTGGTTTGCAGTGGTTGTCACCACATGCGTATGCAGATTAGGGAAGTTTTTTAAAACCTCTAAAATAGAGATATTTAAATTTGCAGAGTCAGCACCACCCATAGCTAAAAAGATATTTTTAAAGGAAGTAGATAAATTCTTTTTATCTGCTTTAGCAGTATAAAACTCTTCTCTAAGTAGTGTAAACTTAGCCCCACAACGTAGTTCACACCCTTCTGGAACTAAGCCTCTATATCTTTCCTCATCTGCATAAATATTGTGATTTAAAAGTATGTCACAGTAATGTTTTTCATATGTATCATCCAACACCATAAGTTGAACATCTGTTTTCTCTTTTAAAGTTTTCTCAAATATATAATCTATACCATAATGGTCAACAATAACCATATCTACAGAAAGTTTTTCTACAAGCTCCATTAATTCATTAACATCATTTGAATCTAAGCTCTTTACCTCATAACCACTCTCTAAAATTTTAGAGGTTAAGTTACCTTTTAAATCTTGCGTAGCAAAGATAATTTTACTCTCTGAGTATTGCTTTACTAGAACTAAGTCACGCATAATATGACCTGTACCTATAGTAGAAGAGGAGTCGGCTCTAAAGAGAATGGTTTTCACTATTTTACCTCTTGTAAAACTTTATACATCACTTCAGCTCTCTTCCAATCTTCTAAAGTATCAATATCTTGAACCAAGTGTCTAGGTAAAATAATGGGAATGCTATCTTTTCCAAACATAATCTCTTTTGATGCTTTGTTTAAACGTTTCCAGTAAAACTGCCCAGCATCTTGATATGCCTCTTCTAAGTCTTGGCTTCGGGTCATATAATATTTTGGAGTAAACATCTCACATCGTCCATTTTCATTTAGTTTAAATGTTCTTTGAATAGGAAATGGCATAGAGGTAGCAGAAAAAGCATTGATGGCACTACTATTTTGTAACTTTTCAAATCCTTCTTGTAGATATTTACTTTGTAAGAGAGGAGCTGTTGCATAAATAGTACAGACAAAATCATACTTCTCCCCTTTATTTTCCAAGTACGCTATAGCATGATCTATAACATCCCATGTTCCCGTATAATCATCAGATAACTCTTTAGGTCTAGAAATGGTATCTGCACCATACTGATGTGCTATATCAGCTATCTCTTCATCATCGGTAGAGACAATAATTGCATCAAAAAGTTTTGATTTTTCTGCCGTCTCTATAGAATAAGCCAAAAGAGGTTTTCCATAAAAATTTTTAATATTTTTTTTTGGAATCCGTTTACTCCCCCCTCGTGCAGGAATAATAGCCACAGCCTTAGCCATCTAATAGCTCCAGGAGTATTTTGATAATATACTGCTGCTCAGAATCACTCATCTTGGGGAATAATGGTAAAGAGAAACACTCATCATAATATCTATCCATTTTGGGAGTATTTTCATCACCATACCCTAAACTTTTATAGTAAGGTTGCTTATTTATAGGTATATAGTGTAGTTGCAAGCCTATATTTTTCTCTCGCATCTTTAGAAATAGCTCTTCTTTAGAAATATTTAACTTAGAAAAATCTACTCTTACGACATAAAGATGATAAGAAGATTTGCCATTATATTGGTAAAGTGGATGTACTAACGTATTTTGGAATACTTTATCATATACTTTTACAAGTTCTATACGCCTTTCTATAAAGGTATCTAATTTTTTAAGTTGTGAGAGTCCCAAAGCACACTGAATATCAGTAATACGATAGTTAAATCCAAGCTCTCTCATCTCGTACTCCCAAGGTTTCATCTCTGGTGTTTTGACCATACCGTGCCCTCGAAGCATTAACATTTTCTCATAAAGTTCTTTGGAATTAGTAGTAATAGCTCCACCTTCACCTGTAGTCATATGTTTGACAGGATGAAAAGAAAGTATAGATACATCAGAGTAAGTACAAGAAGCTGCTTTTATCTCATCATCTTTTGCACCAATAGCATGAGCACAATCTTCTAAAATAACAATATTATATGTCTCTTTTAAATATTTTAACTTCTTTTGATCTAACATACATCCAGAAAATGCAACTCCATAAAGTGCTTTTATAGTAGTATCCTTTTTTAGAGCCTCTTCACATAAATCTAAATCAATATTTCCTTCTTCAGCGATATCAATAAAAATAGGTATTGCCCCTGCATACAAAATGGCATTTGAAGTAGCTAAAAATGAATTAGGTGTTGTTAACACCTTATCTCCTTCGTCTAACAATACTAACGAAGCTAAATGTAATGCTGCCGTACCATTAGCTACAGCTATAGTATAGTCCACATTGCAATATTCACTCAATGCATCTTCAAATGCTTTTACTGTGGGACCAGTTGTCAAATAATCTGATTGTAAGGTTTGCACTACACTGTTAATATCTTCTCCATCAAGAGATTGTTTACCATAAGGGATAAATTGCATAGTTAAGACTTTGCAACCATCTCTAAAAACTCTTGATTACTCAGCCACTCTGTATTGTTTAACGAATTATATTCAAATCCAATACCAATATCATTACCTTTTTCATCTATCGCATTTGTATTATAATCAACCGTATGTGCAAATTGTATAGTAGGAGTAATCACATAATAGGTATCAAACTCCACAACCCTATCATCTGCAGTTATCATCACTTCATGCATTTTTTCTCCTGGTCTAATACCTATAATCTTATGCGGAATATTGGGTGCCAAAGCATTAGCTAGTTCTGTCATTTTCATAGAAGGTATTTTAGGAATAAAAATCTCTCCCCCATGCATACGTTCAAAATTATCTAAAACAAACTGAACCCCATCTTCCAAGGTTATTAAAAAACGTGTCATATCAACATCGGTAATAGGGAGTTCTTTTACACCATTATTTAATAATTGTTTAAAAAAGGGGACTACTGAGCCACGACTTCCGACCACATTACCATAGCGGACAACAGAAAATCTTGTTTTTCTTTTTCCTACCATGTTATTAGCAGCCACAAAAAGTTTATCTGAAGCCAATTTAGTTGCTCCGTATAAATTAATAGGACTTGATGCCTTATCTGTTGAAAGTGCTATCACTTTTTCCACATTATTTGCCAATGCAGCCTCTATAACATTTTGTGCTCCATCAACATTTGTTTTAATACACTCCATTGGATTATACTCTGCTACGGGTACATGCTTCAATGCTGCAGCGTGAATAACAAAATCTACATCCTGCATAGCTTCTTTTAATCTAGCTCCATCACGTACATCACCAATAAAATATCTCATACACGCAGCATTGTACTCTTGTCCCATCTCATATTGTTTTAACTCATCACGGCTATAGATGATAATCTTATTTGGTTTATATTTTTTTAAAATCACTTCTGTATATTTTTTTCCAAAACTTCCAGTTCCACCAGTAATTAATATATTCTTATTGTTAAACATTTTTTTCCTTTTAAAATTTATTATTTTTCTAATAAATTTACTTTTTTCTAATACCCTGTAAAAATTCTAAGAAAAATGCTAAAAATATAGAGAATATAAGCCCTGTTATAAATGAGACAAGGATAATTAATATTTTTTTAGGTTTCACTGGATGATCAAGTACTTCAATCTCACCTATAACATGAGTATCCTTAATACGAGAGGGGGTGATAGATAATTTTAAATTATATTCTTTCCCCTTAAGTAATGAAATACGAGATTCTAATGCTTGTAATTGTTCTTGATTTCTACTTATTTGTATGGTATATATACCCGCAAGAGCTGCATCTTTCTGAGAAAGGTTTATCAATTTTTGATTGTACTCTTTTAATATTGCGTTTACTTTATTCAAATTCTCTTTAGTATTCTTGATGTCCATTTCTACTAAAGAAATCAATTCTTTTTTCATATTTAAATATGTATTCATCTTACGACTATATTCTTTTTGTATTTTGGTTATCATATTATTTATAAGATTTTGGGCACTCTTATTATCATATCCTTCAACTGTAACTAAAAATATATCTTTGGCTTTTTTCTTTATATCAATAGATTTTACGATAGGGTATTCTTTTTTCTTTTTTGATTTTACACCGTAATAATACTCCAACTTTTGCTTAATACTATGTATATTATCTAAAGTTTGTTCATCTTTAGTCCCCGCTTCAAATTTTCCTATTTCCATCATTGCACGGACTTCATAAAGTGGTTTTGCTTGCCACAGATACAACATTCCGAAGATCAAAAATAGCAGTGAAAGTAACACAATTAATTTTTTTCTTTTCTGTAATATTTGAAGTAACTCAGTAAAGTCTATATCTTGACTCATCGTCTTTTCCAATGATTATCCTTTTCTTTTAATTAAGCATTTTATCATAGTCTAATTGGGCTGATGATTAAATTCAGGGACTATTTTTTTCAATGACATTAGTTTATTTTCTGATTTTATTAAATTCTCTATATCTTCATTAAGCTTTTTAATCTCATAATTTGTTTTTAAGGCCACGGTTATAGAAGCATATGCTGTATGTATAGCACTATCATCTATAAGCAATTCTTCATAAAGTTTTTCTCCTGGTCTTAACCCTGTATATTCTATCTGTATATCTTCACGTCCACTTAATTTTATCATTTTCTCTGCGAGATCAACTATTTTAATAGGTTCCCCCATATCCAAAATAAATATCTCTCCTCCTTTACCTATCGCACCTGCTTGAAGTACAAGTTCACATGCTTCAGGAATCAGCATAAAATACCGTGTAATATCAGGATGAGTCACTGTAATATTTTGTCCCTTTTCTATTTGTTCCTTAAACTTAGGTATTACTGAGCCACTAGAACCTAATACATTCCCAAACCTTACAGCTACTATTTCTGTACCTTGTCCATTAGAATTTTGTGCATATAACTCACAAATACGCTTAGTTGTTCCCATTACATTAGTAGGACGAACTGCTTTATCTGTACTAATCAATACAAACTTCTCTACATTGTATTCAATTGCCACATCTATCGTATTTTTAGTGCCCACTACATTATTTAGTATTGCTTCTTCAATATTAGCCTCTACCATAGGTACATGTTTATATGCTGCTGCATGTATAACAATATGGGGTTTATACTTCTCAAATGTTTTTCGAAGTTGTTCTTTGTTAACTACCGATTGCATCACACAAACAATACGTTCTTTATCTTCTATCTCTTGTTCTATTTGATAAAGGTTATACTCACTATGATCTAATAGTATTAACTGCTCCGCACCATATTTTAGACATTGACGTACAATTTCAGAGCCTATACTTCCTCCTGCTCCTGTAATCAATACTCTATTATTCGCTATAAAGGATGAAATCTTTTTCTTATCTAAATCTTGTGGATATCGTGCAAGTAAATCTGTTACAGAAATTTCTTTTAATTGCTTAGAAAAAGGTTCATCTCTTAACATATTATCTAAAGAAGGTAAGATTTTTATCTCATAGAAATAGTCATGTAAATCTTCATAAATTTCATTAGTACGCCTATTATTTGCAGATGGTATTGCAATAATCAATAAATCCATTTTATCTTCTGCTAATTTTTCTTTTAACTTCTCTTTTGAAATGATACGAATAGCATCAATACTACGTTTTTGTAGTGATATATCATCATCTACAAAATAATTTACTTTATATTCACTAGAAGAAAATTCTTCCCCCAGTTTCAATCCTCCTTTTCCTGCACCATATATAACAACTTTCTTTGTTTTTACTATTTGACTTTTATTAATAAGGAAATAATATCCATACATAAGGAAATTGATAGCAAAAAGATAGACAAATAACTCAGCAATAAAAAAACTTACATAAACATCGCCATAAAAAATAGGCATATAAATAATAAATGCAACAAAATAAACCATACTTTTTATTAGAAATGTTTTTTGCGATGCCTTGCTCCAAGATAAAGAATAGTCTTTAAATATAAAAAGTGAACTGAGTAAACGGACTATAATTACGGTAATAACAACCTCAGGAAGAAATGCTTGATGAAATATCCAAAATGTCCATGCAAAAGTAAATAATGAAAGAAAGATAATTACTAAAAAGTTTAAAATACGTTTATCCATACTCATATATCTTTCTCTCCTGTAAATCATATGGCTGTTATTATATAATATATACACTCTTTTTTAGATTACTTAGAGAAGATTACCTATCCCAAACACATAAAGTATATATATTTAATTTTATACAAGAGTTTTTTTAATGGTTTCACAAATTTTATATACATCATCTTTATCCATAATTGTGCTACTCGCAAGACATAATCCATTTTGATATAATTTTTCACTTGTACCATCTAGATAGTTTTTACAATTTTTAAACAAAGGTTGCATATGCATAGGTTTCCAAAGAGGTCTACTTTCTACATTTATCTCTTCAAGAGCCTCCATTACTTTAGTATAGTCAGTATTTTCAAATATCAATGCAGTCAGCCACCTATTGCCACGGCTATTTTCAAGTTCTGGCATAAATGTTATTTCTTTTATATCTCCTAAAAACTCTTTGTACCATTCAAAGATCTCTCTTTTCTTTAAAACCCGCTCTTCTATAACTTCCATCTGTGCTACACCAATAGCTGCCAATACATTAGACATACGATAGTTATACCCATACTCTTCATGTTCATAATGTATATACGGTCCTTTTGCTTGTGTACTATAGAACATTGCTTTATCTATCCATTCTTTATTAGGACTTACCAGCATTCCACCACCACTGGTCGTCAATATTTTGTTACCATTAAAAGAATATATGCCGAAGTCCCCAAAAGTACCTGTATGTTTCCCATTAAATATCGCACCAAGAGACTCCGCTGCATCTTCTATAAGGTAGATATTATGTGCTTTACATATAGTAGTAATTTTATCTATATCTGCACTCATACCATACAAATGTGTCAATATCAATGCTTTTGGTTTTTTGGTACACTCTTTTAAATATTTTTCCAATAATAGAGGAGAAAGGTTCCAAGAAGTATCATCACTATCTATAAAAACAGGGTTTGCCCCTTGATACAGTATGGCATTGATTGAACCGATAAATGTAAAGGTTGAGGCTAATACATCATCATCTCTTTTGATACCTAGTATTCTAAGCGCTAAGTGAATAGCTGCTGTCCCTGATGTTACAGCTAATGCATTTGATGTCTCTGTGTAATTTCGAATACTCTCTTCAAACTTATTCACATATTCTCCAAGTGGAGCAATATAGTTACTCTCAAATACTTTTTCAATATACTTTAGTTCATTTCCACTCATATGTGGGGCCGATAAAAACAGTCTTTTATTCATTCTTATTCCTTTATCTCTGTACATGGATTTCCATAAGCTACTTTTTTATTTTCAATATCTCTGATAACTACTGAACCTGCACCAATCGTACAGTTTTTACCAATTTTGATTCCCTGTATCACACATGAACCTATGCCAATATGTGTTTCTTCATAAATACAAACATTCCCTGCTAATGCAACATTTGGAGAGATATGTACAAAATTACCTATAACATTTTCATGTTCAATGATAGATGCTGTATTAAGTATAACCCCTCTACCTATGTGACTTTTAGTATTAACTACCACATGCGGCATTATAACAGTACCTTCACCTATATCAACATTTGGTGAGATTATTGCACTTGGATGTGTTAAATGAGGAACATGAAAATCGTATTCTTTTACCTTTTCAAAAAGTTTTTTTCGTATAGTATTATTTCCAATACCAAATGCTATAGGTATATTATTATTATTTTTGATATCTTCAAATGTAAGATAGATGTTATCCCCATCATCTATAAAAATAATCTTTTCATAGCCACAATTCTTTGCAACTTCTGCAACAACCAACCCATGCCCACTAGCTCCATAAATATAAAGTTGCTTCATTTGGACGAACCTTCAAATTTTTCCATAGTTACAGCAGTATCAGAACTTATATCACTTCTTTTTATTACTTTTAAGAAAGTCATCCATAATATCTTCATATCAAGCCACAATGATTGATGCTCTACATACCATACATCATATTCAAATTTTTGTTCCCAACTAATAGCATTGCGTCCATTAACCTGTGCCCATCCTGTAATTCCAGGTTTTACATCATGTCGTTTTTTCTGCTTTTCATTATACCGAGACAGATACTCTATCAACAATGGACGTGGACCTACAAAACTCATATCACCCTTAAGCACATTAAAGAGTTGTGGGAGTTCATCAAGCGATGTACTACGTATAAATTTTCCTATACCAACCAATCGTTTTTCATCAGGTAATAGTTCTCCACTATCATCTTTTTCATTGGTCATAGTTCTAAATTTGTAAATACCAAATATTTTTTCATTTAATCCCGGTCTTTGTTGTCTAAAAAGTATAGGTTTTCCCATTTTAAGTAAGATCAAAATAGATACCACGATATATATGGGAGAAAAGAGGATTATAAGAATAAATGCTAAAGTTTTATCAAAAATAGATTTAATCATTCTCTAGTACCTTATTATACTCTTCAAGTAAATATTGATAGAAATTTTTTCGATCATATTTTTTGATTATATCATTTCTGTTATTTAAACTTAATTGTGTAGAAAGCTCTTTATTTTCTATTATTCTATTCATCGCATTATAGAGTGCGTCCTTATTTTTAGGTTCAACAATCAAACCATTCTTGTTATCTTTTATAATCTCATTACAACCGTTAATATCAGTTACAATACAAGGAAGTTCCATACTGCAAGCTTGCAATACAACATTTGGAAAACCTTCCCTATATGTAGGCAATACAAAACAATCACTCGCTGCCAGATAAGGTCTTATATCACTTTGAAATCCTACATAATATATCTGAGTATTATTGTTTAAGATATTTTTTGATATTTTGGAGATAGGGTCTAATGATTCTTCTAATTGCCCTACGATTAGAAGAGCTATATTACTATATTGTTGACTAAGTTTTTCAAATGCATTCATTAATTCATTAATACCTTTGTCTTTTACCACTCGTCCAACAAAACAAAATACAAATTTATCTTCTATTTTATATTTATCTTTTATTTGTTTTTCCTGATCTAGAATCTCTTTAGTTTTATGGAAGTATTCCGTATCTATACCATTACTGCTACCATATCCGATGATTTTGAGTTTCTCTTTATCTACTAGTTGATTTTTGAGTATATATGTCTGTAAACCATGGGAGTTTGGATATACTTTTGTTGCACAGGCATATGTTAGTTTTTCAACAAGCAACAATATACTTTTTTTCTTCCCTACTGCTTCCATGACAGGTAACCCAGCTACAGTATGCAGTCTATGTGGTACTCTGGTTATCCATGCAGCTACCATACCAACTATTCCTGCTTTTGGCGTATGCGTATGTACTATCTCTGGTTTTTCTTTAAGTAATAAAAAAATCATGTTAATAAGTGAAAGCAAGTCTTTAATAGGAGTAATCTCTCTACTCATATTAAGCTTTATAGTGTTAATTCCCTCATCCTTTTGAATATCTAAGTGCTCTTTACCTGGGCTCGATACACCTATAACATTAAAATATTGATTCATAAATTTTAATTGATCTTTTAAAAGAATTTTAAGAGATATTGGAACAGTTGTTATACGTAAAAGTTTTATTTTTTTCATAATATATTTAAATACTTTTTATTTTTTTTGCAGGTATTCCTGCATAAATAGAAGATGAACTAACCTCTTTTGTTACAACACTACCAGCTGCAATTATAGAGTGTTTATCAATTCTAACTCCACCTAGAATTCTTGAACCTGCACCTATCCAAATATCATCATTAATAATAATTTCTTTAGCTATTGAAGGATTGTATTTTATGGGTATATGTTTCTCTTGATACGTATGATCAAACGAGATAATGGAAACATTATGAGAGATAGAAACATTATCTCCTATACTAACCTTTCCATATCCATCTATATAACTCATTTCATGTATAGAGACATTATTTCCAATAATAATATTATGTTTATTTTTTAAATAAACATGTTTTGCAATATAGATATTTGTACCACTTTTAGGTGAAATAGCTTTAAAAAGGATATAGCGAAGATAGACTCCTAAAAGACCAGGCAGATAGTCAACTGATGCATAAATAAAACTTTTTATCCACAAAGGAAAAATACTAAAAAATGCTATTAATATATTTGATACTATTTCAAGTTTCTTTACTATTTCTCGCTTACCCATAAATTTTTTCCTTTGCTATTGATTTTTTTTTATAGACTATAATTTGAATAAATATAAAAATAGATATTTCCAATACTACCGTTATCCAAAAGTAAGCAATTATTCCATAAATATTAATTAAATATAACATTATAGTGTTTTTAACTATAAAAAGTATTACTGTAAGTACAATATAAATATTATGAAGTCTCCAGAAAAAAAGTAAGTAGCCTTGCATCGCACTAAATACGATAGTCATATCTTGAATTAATAAATAAGGTATATATGGTATAAGCATAGGTTTAACTGTATGTATATATATTAATTGAAGTATCATAAAAAAAAGAGAGGTAAATATAGCTTTTTTGTAATAGCTTTTGATAGTCAAATGATAAGAGTCTTGCTGAAAGTTTATATCAAGCTTTAAATGAAATAGTCTGGAATAAGTGGACATGGTGAAAACGGAGATAACAAACAGTGGAATGGCTACAATATATTCATATGTAGCAATAATAGAAATTTTTGAGTAGCTGATAAATGATGGTAAAAAAAGCATAAAAAGTTTTGCACTTGCCATTGAAATAACAAGTTGGATATAAAATGGGAAAGCTTCTTTTATTTCAGTTACTATAGGCTTTATTTTGGAATCTAACTTAAACCTATGGCACCTATATAAAACAATAATCTCTCCTATTCTATAAGAAAACATACTAACAAGTAAAATAGTTATATTAATTTGATTACTATTGAAATAGTAAAAGAGTAAAGTAGTCATCCCAAAAATAAAACCTATAGTATTTGCAAGAAGTAATTGAGTCCCTTTCTTATTGGCAAAAATATATGTTGACATTGTAGATGAAAGTAATTGTGTATAGTTGATAATAAGTAAAAGTATTATAAGGTACCATGGGACTTTATAAAAAAAGAAAAGTGTTGAGAAAAAGGTAATAGTAACTAAGCCAAAAGATAATTTTAAAAGAAATATTTTTTTAAAAATTTTATTTTTTTGATGTGTTGAGAATTTTCCCAGAAGATACTTGGTATTAAAATAATCTGATAAATTGAATATTAAAATTTCAAGCGCCATAATAATGGAAAACTTACCAAAAGTTTCTTGGTTTAGTAATAAATCTCCCATAATACTATAAAAGATAAATATGGCATTTGTTGAAAACTTATACGAAAGTTTGGATAGACTATTTAGCATATAGCATACTTTTATTTTTTCTAGACATGACAGTTATAAATATATAGTAAAACATAGGAAACAACATTATCTTTTGTCTTATAATAATACCGAAATTTGCTGTTGTACTCGATAAAATAAAAGTAACAAATATTATATATAAAAATATTGTTAACATAGAATGATTCCATATGATATATCTTCTATTTTTAATTATATACAACGTTATTAATACATAAAGTAAGTTTTCCATAGAAATAATTAAATAATTAAAGGTAAATTTTTCAAAAAATGGACGATACCAAAAAGTCATATATTTTTCTAAAATATTCATTTCAGAAATAACAATACTTGAACTTCCTTCTAAATTATATTGTTGGCGTTGGCTAATATATTCAAAAATATTCTCTAAGCTATTAATGCCTATATATTGCATAACACTTTGTACTACAATAAATAAAAACCCCAATAAAATAATGGAAGAAAATATTTTCAAACTTAATTTTACTTTAGCTTTAATTATAAAAGAAACTACAATAGCAACTATTAGCATTAATGCTATATGAGGCCGAATGAGAAAAATAAATAATAGAGAGATAACTAGTATATAAATTTTATTTTTTACTAATGCATAAAGAGCTAAAGATAAAAATAAAAATATTAATGAATCTTTCCCTAGACTTGAAATCCAAAAATGTACTCCTGGTAAAAATAATATCAATGCCCCATAACTAGAAATGTTTTTTTGTTGCACCATCAGATGGTAAAGTAAAGCAATCCCAAAAAAACTCATTGATGAGAATAGTAAAAAAGTATTAAAATAAGAAAAATGTAAATTTTGAATTAAAAAATATACTATATTATCAATAAATTTAGTACCGAAAGAAAATGGAACAGAAGTATATGAAATTATATGATCTAATGTTCTATGATAATAATTAAAAGCATCAGAAGTTCTTGTAAATGACATAAAATAAAACCCAATAGATATACTAATATGATAAATATATAAAGAGGTTAATATAATGACTTTTTTTGAATTTTTAAAGTCTATAGCATAAACTACAATAAAAACTAATGCTACTATACTAATTGTAGTTAAAATATCTAACATATTCTAATTAGATAGTTGCTATATACCATTCAATAGCTTCTTCAATGCCTTGATATATATCATGTGTTGGTACATATCCAACTATATTTTTTGCCTTGGAAATATTAGCATTTGAATGACGGATGTCTCCAGTTCTAAAGTCACGATAAATAGCTTCTTTTTCACTAAAGGTGCCTATATGTTCTTTTAACTCTTTGTTAAGAAGTACAAACAATTCATTAAGTGTATTTCTTCCACCTACTGCAACATTAAATGCTTCGCCAAAAGCTTCTGTATTTTTTGTCGTTCCTGCTAGAAGATTCATTTGTATCACATTATCAATATACGTGAAGTCGCGACTTGTTTCCCCATCACCATTAATATAGACATCTTCATTTGTGAGTAGAGAACCTACCCATTTAGGAATAACGGCTGCATAGGCACCATTAGGATCTTGTCTTCTACCAAAAACATTAAAGTATCGTAGACCAAGCGTTTCCATGCCATATGTTCTTTGAAACACATTTGCATAAATTTCATTTGTTTTTTTCATAGCTGCATAGGGTGAGAGTACATTACCTACACGTTCTTCTACTTTAGGTAACTCTTTAGAGTCTCCATATACCGAACTGGAACTCGCATACACAAAACGTTTAATACCTGCATCTTTAGCTGCTGTAAGCATGTTAAGAAAACCTGTAATATTAGAACGATTAGAAGTAATAGGGTCGTCTATAGAACGAGGTACAGAACCTAGAGCAGCTTGATGCAGTACTATATCTACATCTTTACAAGCGTTGGTACAGACCTCTATATCTGAGATATCACCTTCTATGAAGGTAAAGTTTTTTGCATTCTCCTCACCTACAGAAGCCATAACATCATCAATGTTATGTTGGTAACCAGTAGAGAAGTTATCCAAGCCTATTACCTTTTGATTGTGTTTCAAAAGAAACTCTGTAAGGTTAGAACCGATGAATCCTGCATTTCCTGTCACCAGCCATGTTTTTTGTTCTGTTTTAAATCTTTCTAAAAGTTGTTCAAATGTCGTCATTATAATCTTCCGTCTACATTATCTGTTTCTATAAATGACTTAATATCAAAGAGTACTTGATTTTTATTTGTAGTGAAATCTAAAGTTTTAAACTTGTCATGTGAAACAGCTAAGATGATAGCATCATACTCTGAAAGACTTACTTCATCGATAAGAGGCAAGTTATACTCTCTTTGCACCTCTTCTTTGTCCGCCCACGGATCATAGACTTCTACTTCTGTACCAAACTCTTTAAGTTCTTGAATCACATCAATAACACGTGAGTTACGAATATCGGGACAGTTTTCTTTAAAGGTGATACCGAGTACCAATACTTTTGCTCCTTCAATCTTTTGACCTTTTGTAATCATTAGTTTAATAACTTGATTAGCAACATAGATACCCATATTATCATTCAATCTACGTCCTGCGAGGATTATTTCAGGGTTGTATCCTACTTCTTGTGCTTTATGTGTAAGGTAGTATGGATCTACTCCAATACAGTGTCCCCCTACAAGGCCTGGACGAAATGGCAAGAAGTTCCATTTTGTTCCTGCTGCATTAAGTACAGCTTCTGTATCAATATCGAGTTTATTAAAAATAATTGCAAGTTCATTTACAAAAGCGATATTAACATCTCTTTGTGAGTTTTCTATAACTTTTGCAGCTTCTGCAACTTTAATAGTAGGCGCTAAATGAGTACCTGCAGTAATAACAGAGGCATATAGTTCATCTACTTTTTTTCCTATTTCAGGAGTAGAACCTGCGGTCACTTTCAAAATCTTTGTTACTGTATGTTCTTTATCTCCGGGGTTAATCCGTTCAGGTGAATATCCACAAAAAAAGTCTTTGTTAAATTCAAGCCCCGAAAATTTTTCCAAAATAGGGACACACTCTTCTTCTGTTGCACCAGGATATACTGTCGATTCATAGATAACAATATCATCTTTTTTAAGTATTTTCCCAATTGATTCAGAAGCTTTTATAAGAGGTGTAAGATCTGGTTTTTTATGTTTATCTATTGGTGTTGGTACAGTTACTATATAAATATTACAATCAGCAATGTCATCTAATTCTTTTGTAAATGTCATGCCATTATCTAAAGCTTCTTTTACTTGATCTTTACTAAGCTCAAGAGTACGATCAATACCAGCATTGAGCTCATCAATACGCCATTGTGCAATATCAAATCCCACAACTTTATATTTTTCTGAAAATGCATGGGCCAAAGGCAACCCTACGTACCCTAAACCTATAATCGCTATATGATAAGACATGAGACCCTCTATTTAAAATTTAATTTCAGACATTCTATCCTAATATCCCTATATCTTTGCTAATTTAGCTACATGAAAAATTTAACCCTCTAACTTAACACTTTTTTAGTATATACCTATAAATAAACTCTTTGTTTATTAAGATAATATTATATTTTTATCTTCTTTGAAAACAGCTATTTTCCCTTACATCAGTTTTGCATATTTCTTTCCCTCAACAACTTTCTAATGTTGGTAAAAAACCTTTAATTAAAAATTTAAAATATATAGAACTTTACGAATATTAAATATCTTTACTTAGTATTTTAATATATATGTACTACTATTGAAATACTTGCATCCTACTTTTATTCAACTTAAGAACAGTTCTATCATACGATATTATTATGCATACAAATATACAAAAGAAGAAGAATATACTATATGTTTCTATCTAATATAGTTATACCATCATTATTATATATTACTCTATATTTTGATCTAGTAGGCCTAGTATTTTTAATATCAGGAGTTATTGTTTTTTTTGTCCATCTATTGGAAGATTGTACACTATTTCGTAATATAAATTTTGTATAAGGTTTAGCTCTAAAAGATAAATACTCTTCTTTACTCATTTCTATAGTATTTGATTTTAATACAACATATTTATTATTAGCTATATAAAATCTATGTTTTGTATTATCTCTATCAGTAGCATTTAGCTGAAATGAACATTTTTCAATACGCCATCGTAAATTTTTATTTCCAATGGCTAATAAAACCATTTGTCCTATTTTTCTACTTTTAAATTTACTTTGAGACACATTTACCTCGACATGTCCATTTTTATCTTTTGTTCCATAATTTGGCCATATAGAAATTTCATTGAAAAAGCAGTGAGTAAAATTTGTTTTTCTACTTGAGGGTACTACAGCAGCATATTTATATCTAGTATTACTATTACTAAAAGTACAATATTTAAATGCAACAGGGTAAGGTGTACTAATAGCATTTGAACCAACATATGCAAATCCTAAATTATTATTAAAATTACATTTATAAAAATTGACATTCCCTGTACCTTTTACATCTTCATGTGGTTCAATATCAACTCCAGCCATAGGAAAATGACTACCATACATACCACTATTTCCAGTATTAGAAAAAGAACAGTTATCAAAATCTACATATCTTGCTCCAACAATAGAACAACCTTGTCGTGCATTATATTTAAATCTAGAATTTAAAATTTTAATATGGTCTGACTTTTTTATCTTTCCTGCATCTTTTGTAGCATACAAATAAAGTCCATCTGCTTGGTAATGATGTACATAAACATTATTAATTTGAACATAGGAGGATCCACCAATCATAATACCTTCAGAAAAACCTTCAGTTGTAGCAATTTTAACTGTTTCATCAGAGTTACCATTAAGTTCTAAGTTTCTTATAAGTACATGTTTACTATTAATAACTTCTATTCCTATTGCATTATGTCTAGAATACGTATATTTTGGATTAGACAATGTATAATCTGCTGTTCTAATCCAATTCCCATCAAACTCAAGAGTAGCACCATTACCTTCAATAATCAATGAAGTATAATTCTTAAAAGTAAAATTACGTATTGGTTTTTTTCGTGCTATTCTTTTTACATTAATATTATTTAAATATTTGATTTCAATTTTTTCTTTTTTTCTTTTAAACCTATTTTTATGTATTAAACGTACTGTCTTTTGTACATCAATATTACTATCAATCTTATGCTGATTTATATTGTATACTCCTCTATGAAAAATAAGTTTACCATTTTTTACAGCATCAAGTGCAGTAATTGCTTTTTGGATTGCATCATAATCATCTATCCCATCATTTACTTCAGCCCCATATGTTTTTACATCTATTGTTATAGCTTTTGCTTGGCTTTCGATAGATACTATAAATATAATGAGTAGTATTTTCAAAACTATTTTTATCATTTTTAAGTTAACCCTTCTAACGTACATCATGAATTAAAATTTCTATATTACTAAAAATTATTTATTCCAAATTTACACTAGTATATCGTAACTATAATTATACTTGATATAATAAAGTTCTAAAGAGTTAATCCTGAGGAAGAAAAGAAGTATTTGTATTACTCGAAAATGAAATATCTCTTAGATATACAATCGAGAAAATTTAATGCGAAAACCTTTCAGAACCTTTATAAAAAAGTCCTAAAAAGTCTATCTTAATTATTTAAAAGATGCGTATAAAATTCTACAACCTTGTGTATTATTCTGAATTCTTATTTTAACTTTTTTACCTGTTGTCTTCGCTGTTAACATCATTGAATATAGTGCATTTTTTCCTGCGTCAGTAGCACCAATTGATACATAAGCATTCCCAGGAGAAGTACAACTTAAGCTTCCTTCATTACCGTCAGTTCCAATATAAATTGTTCCCCCGAAGGTAGCATATACTTCTGTTATTTTTACGTTAGTACATGCAGTTCCTGAACATGCCCCATATAAATAAGAACTCACACTACTTAGTGCTAATACACTCATTAAAAATTTTTTCATTACGTTTCCTTTATTATTTGAATTAAATACCATTTTGGGTATCTTCAATTATTATTTTTTGAATTTCCTCTTCATTTAAAGAAGTTTCATTTATTTGATTTAAACTATGCTGATACAACATATCACCTATCATAATCTCTTTATCTTCATCACTCACATCAGCACTTTCGATGCCTTCAAGTGTAAGACCTTTACCGATTTCATTCTCAGGTAATACGCTTTTCCCTTCATTCAGTGAAGTACTTTTAACACTCATCTCATCATTTTTCCGTATCTTCTGCTTACGAGAAATACCTACCTCTTTCGCCACTTTAACAGGTTTTTCAACCTTAGTCTTAGCAACTTCCGTCTTTTCCATTTTTTGTGTGACTGTACTCTTGGCTACTTTTTTACTACTTTGTCCAGTAAAAACATATGCTGCAAGAGCAATAAAAATGAGAGCTATGAGTCCTATTACAAATTTCATCAATCGCCTCCTTTTTCTGTCATACAATAAATTTGTTAGTCATACAATATTTTATACTTAGTGAAGTATAAATATTCTGATAACATGACGAAGTATAACATCTAAACGTTAGCAAAACGTTAGCATTTATGTGTTTAATTCAAATAATGCTATTATCTTAAATATTGTAGCTAACGGTAGAGTTTCTTCAAAGTACCTCAAGCCAAAATAATATCTGGAGCGAAATTGATTAAAATACTCTTACTAGAAGATGACCCTAACTTAGCAAAGTCCCTTGTCCGTTACTTACAAAAGCACGACTATGAAGTAGATTGGGCAAAACAGGGTGAAGAGGCTATTGACTTAAGTTATCACAGTACCTACGACCTTTATTTATTTGATGTGAATGTACCATTGGTAAATGGAATTGATGTACTTACAGGATTACGTCAAGCAGATGATAGAACACCTACCATTATCATCTCAGCCCAAATAGATATAGACTCTATGACAAAAGGGTTTAGTGCTGGCGCAGATGATTATGTGAAAAAACCATTTAATTCAGAAGAATTACTCTTACGTATTAAAGCTAAAACGATGTTACTTAAAGAGAGACTTAGTGTACATAACTACAGTCTAGATTTACATACCCATGAAGTATATCGTGACAATATACTTTATGGGATGGGAGAAGTACAAAGAAATATTTTTATACAACTCTTAACAGCCTATCCTAATCCTGCGAATAAAGAGATATTAATGGAGTCATTAGCAACACATAATGATGGTGCTCTACGCGTCAATATAGTGAAACTCAAAAAAGAGACTGGTCTAGATATCCAAGCAGTACGAGGAGTGGGTTATAAAATTCTCTGAAAAAGAATCCTTTATAAAAAGTTTTATACTTTTTTTTACAGTAATCATACTCTTTCTGATGTTTATTTTTTACGATAAAGCACAGAACGAAACAGCACATATACGAAACAGTCTATTTTTGGAAATGCAAAATTATAGTCTTGGGTTAGATGATAATCGGTTCAATATGAAAGTGGTGTCAAAAAAACAAGAAGAAAAACTCTACAGACTCTATGAAGATAGCAATAGCCTATATATTTTGGCACCTGTTACTGATACCGAGAAAAAAGAGATGATGATGGTTATTACTCCTGCTGGAACTATTATGGTACCTTACACCAATAATGCTACAGAGGTACAGAAAATATCATATTTAAAATCAAACTATACAATTCTCATAAATCAATTGTACTATCATCTCTTTTTACAATTACTTCTATTTGCTTTGGGAGCTTTAATTATCTCTTTGCTCGCTGCTTGGTACACACTCAATCCTCTTCGTAGTTCCTTGCGTTTACTTGAAGATTTTATTAAAGACATCATTCATGACCTCAATACACCATTGACTTCTATATTGTTAAACCTAAATATGATTGAGACAAAAGATGAAGAGATAAAAAGCATACACACAGCTGCTCAAACTATAGAGATGCTACATCATAACCTAGATTCCTACCTCAAAGAACAAAAACAGACAGATGAAACCTTTAATGTCGAAGAAATTATTGATAGATATATCACATTTTTTACCCCTTTATATGATTATCTAAATTGGGATGTAGAAATAGAAAATTGTACCCTAACAACTGATAGACAAGCCTTTGAACGTATTATATACAACCTTCTAAGTAATGCCTGTAAGTACAATACAAGCAATGGAAATATAAAAATTGTCCAAAAAGGAACTATGCTATCTATAAGTAACAGTAGTTATGGGGTAAATCATCCAGATAGAGTTTTTGAGCGTTTTTATAAAGAGAGTGAAAGAGGATTAGGTATAGGGCTACATATAGTAGAGAAATTATGCCAAACCCTACAGATAAAAAAAGTGTTTATCGTAAAAAAAACAGATGTCACAGTAACTCTGGAGTGTGAGAATATTAAAGAACGTATAAAAAGTTAGATAATATCTAACTTTTTAACTTTTTTCTTCTCATTATCCAAAATATAACCAACCCTCCCACAAATAACCCAACCAATACTTGTACCCATGCAGAGAGTAAAACCGTTTTGTGTACTATAGTCTTATGCATCTTATTATCTACATGTATACCCACAAACTTAGCAGTATGTACCATAAGTGAAACTGCTAAATCTTTATCTGGCATCTCTTTATGGCAAGATAGACAGGCACCAGATCTATCGAGTTTGTCTCTAGTTTCATTATCCAGTGCTTGAGAAAGTTTCCAATGGTTTCCTACCGTTTGTACTTGGGTACCATTTTCATCTATAAGTACTGAGTAATCATGCTTTAAATTTGGTATCGCAGGGATTTGTTCATCGACTTGTTTGACGAGTAGTTTTTTCTGTACATCCATCAAATCAACAATAGTTGTCTTACTTTGATCGGCAAAATATTTTCCACCATTTATCCCTTTTCCTTGTGCTTTTTTACTCGTATGGCAGCTTTCACATGTACGTGATTTTTTACTGACTGTATGAGGTTGGACAGGAGACATGACAATAGAGTTGACACCTTCCTTAGGTATGTCAACTGTACCATTATCCTCGACTCCCTTAAGTTTCCATATATGATTCTGAAGCAAAGCTTTACCATCTTTACCAATCACTGTCAACGTGACTTGACAACCTGGAATAGTAGGTGATATACGCCCTTCCCCATTTTGACTCAGTGCTGGGTCTTCCCATCTTAAATAGCTTCTAGTCTCTGTTACTTTACCATCAACTAAAAAGTCTTTGAGCGTATCAACTTCTCCTGTTTTCCCATTAACATGATGTTTAGATGCAGCCAAATAATCAGGGTTTTGTTTACCTCCAGAGTAGTCTACCTTTACATGACAACCATAACATTGAGGTGCCCAAGTAGCGTGACAGGTATAGCATTCTAACTTATCAGTATGAGCCTCTATCTGATCCATCGCTACCATACCCTCTTTAGAAATTTTATTTTCTTCTTTGAGAAGTTTAAGGGGTTTAAGCTCTATGTCTTTACCCGAAGAGAGATGCATGATTATTTTATTGCCATGACGCACAGCCTTAGTCAGAGGATTACCTCTAGCTGAGAGTAAAAATCCATCACCTCTATCTTTAGGGATAGCTCCTTGTTTAAGGTACTCTGCTAAGGTATTTATCGTTCCCCTCGCTTTTCCAGTTTTAGGTTGTGTAGCAAACTCATCAGAATACCCTAATGGCAATTCCCAAGGATATTTCTTGGTTGTTCCATGACAATCTTGACACTCAATTTCCACAGCTCCCAAATTTGCCCCTCTTGTGAAACCATCTCCATGCATATCGTTGGAGGTATGACAGTCTTGACAGAGCATACCCTTACTATAATGTATGTCTTCTGTGAGATGTAGATAACGTTTAGTATGAAGTTTTGGTTGCCCATGACCTTCACTATCAAAGGTAGCTTTGTACTCTGTTTCCATAAGCCCCTGATAACTCACCCCTATACGTTTACCACGGTTATGACAAGTCGTACATGTCTCTACGGGGATACCAGAATAGTTGATATCATTCACATGCACCTTTACCTCGCGGGAAGATTGTATGGAATGTATAAGCATATGACCATCTTCACTTTTAGAGATACTTTTATCTTTCCCTTCATAAAGTCCTGCATTGGAATAAGGTACATGACACGAAGCACAACCTATACCTCTATAGTCCCCTCTTCTTTTACGCCCTTTTCCTCCTGTATGACAACGCAGACACTCTTGACGTAGATAAGTATAGACAGAGAGTGATGGATCTTTTTCTACCTCTTCTGCAGTGGGTGCAGGAGGCAACTCTTTTGTCACATCTAACATGGCTTGAGGCTCTTGCTTTTTAAGCTTATCCATATAGGCTTTATAGGTTTCGGTACCCATGCGTTCATGAATGCTTTTAGTCCCAAAGTTTGTATAGGTATGCTTATACCCCTCTTTTGCCCCAAAGCCCCACATAGCTCCATGTATCTTGCCTTGTTCCGTTGCCATGAGATTGTTCTCTTGTGCAGCTACTTGGTTGGGATGACACATACCACAGGTATTTTTATTGATCCATGGGCTTGCAGGGTAAGGATAAAAAGCCTTAGGACCTTCATGCGATATAAAATATTTGAGTGTACCTGCATGTGCTGCTTCTTTTTGATCTGTTTCAGGATTACCTCCATGACATACGACACAGTCATTGCCTTTGGCTCCCGCCTCTTCTGCTTTTTTTAAAATTGCCTGCATCATACCCGAACTTTTTTCACGAATATGTTCAATGCCACCGTGACACTCTATACATGAGTTTTGCATGGCATTACTAAATGTTATGATATATATCCATAATAAAAATACATTTTTTTTCATAATTATGACAACTCCTCATCTAAAGAATAAAGTATTATAACCACTATTCATAATATATTTACTCCTTTATGTTATAATTTTTCAACTTTATTAAATGGAATCCAGATGAATAAAATATTTTTCGTTCTACTACTTATGTCATTTTCTTCTTTAGAAGCAAAAATGATTGATGGTATTGCACTTGTTGTTGAAGGTGAAGCTATTACTATGGCAGAAATACGTGCAGTCCAAACCCAAGTGGGTGTAAACAAATCCCAAGCTATTGATCTCCTTATTCAAGATAGACTTCAAAAGTCTGCAATGAGAGACATTGCTATAGATGAAACACAAGTAGACAAAAAAATAGAAGAGATTGCAGCACAAAATCATGTGACTATTCCTAAAATGCAAAAAATTTTAAAGCAAAGTGGTACCTCTTGGGTAGCTTACCGTTCAAGTATTAGAGAAGGACTCAAAAAACAAAAATTTTTTCAAACAACCGTTGCTACCTCTATTCCTGAACCTACAGATGATGATCTAAAGCTTTTTTATAAGAAACATAAAAAAGAATTTACCTTACCTTCTTCTATCAACCTTATTGAATATACCACAAATAGTAAAGAAAATATGAACAAGTTTATTAAAACACATAACAAGTCATTGGTCCATGCCAAATCTATGAAAAAACAGACGAAAGATACTGATGAATCTTTACTTTCTATGCTTCTCTCTACCTCTAATGGAAAATATACAACGGTAATTAATGCTGGCGATAAATATGTAATCTATAAAGTGATCTCCAAAGGTGGAAAAGTAGCTATGTCCTTTGATAATGCAAAAAATGCTATTACATCAACTTGGAAGCAACAACAGCAAGCTAAAGCAGTGCAAGACTATTTTAAAAAACTTAGAACACGTGCAGATATACAAATATTAAGATAAGGAAGAAACATGGGACTAAAATCTGATGCATGGATACGTGATAAATCACTAAATGAAGCAATGATCACACCTTTTTGTGAAGGTTTAGTAGGAGAAGGTGTAGTGAGCTATGGACTTAGCTCTTATGGTTATGACATACGTGTTACAGATGAATTTAAAATTTTTACGAATATCAATGCAGAAGTAGTAGACCCTAAAGATTTTAACCAAAATAATGTAGTAGATTTTAAAGGGGATGTATGTATTGTACCACCTAACTCTTTTGCGCTTGCACGTACAGTTGAATACTTTAAAATGCCCAAAGATACACTGGCGATCTGTTTAGGTAAAAGCACCTATGCTCGTTGTGGTATCATCGTAAATGTTACACCATTTGAACCTGGATTTGAAGGACATATTACTATAGAAATTTCTAATACTACTCCACTTCCAGCCAAAATATATGCCAACGAAGGCATCGCCCAAGTCCTCTTCTTGCAAGGGGATGAGGCATGTGAAACTACCTATGCAGATAGGAAAGGTAAATACCAAAGTCAAACAGGTATTACTCTGCCACGTATACTCAAAAAGAGTTAATTTCTGTTAACTAACATTAACTAAAAAATAAGTATAATATTTTATAAATCAACATTAAAGGATACAAATATGGGTTTTTTCGATTTTTTAAGTAGTGCAGGTAAAAAAGTACTTGGTACAGAAGATGATGCAGGGGCAATCAAAGCAGAGATAGAAAATAGTTTCTCAGAACTTCCTGTGCAAGGTTTAGCAGTAGAAGTGGAGGGGGAGACTGTTAGTCTCGGTGGTGTGGCAACAGATATCGCTACAAAAGAAAAAGCAATCCTCATCGCAGGGAACATAGAAGGTATCTCTCAAGTAAATGCTGATCAACTTGTAACAATGGAACAAATCGCTTCAGAAAATACAAGAGAAGTATTTGAACCTGTATTCTATACTATCGCTAAAGGTGACACTCTGTGGGGAATCGCTTCAGAATTTTACGGAAATGGTAGTAAATACCCACAAATCGTAGAAGCCAACCTTGAAGTCATCAAAGATGCAGACCTCATCTACCCAGGTCAAGCTATTCGTATACCAGAGTTAGTGGTTTAATACCACTTACCTTCATTACGCCTCTATTTGAGGTGCAAATAACTACATTATCCTACTTAATATTATAAATTTACTTTTCTTCTTACTAATCTATTTTATTTCCTTTTATATCATAAAGGGTGTATTTCCGATGTACCGTCCCTACCATCACTTGTTATGTACTTTGTATCCCTATTTACCAATGAATCATATTTATATTCCAAATAATCAAAAAATGTTACATGGTTTTTTATGTGGGACAAAGGGTCTTTAGGGCAATTTTCCAACATTTCTTTAAAATTAGGATATGTTTTTCGTAATTTAGTTTCATATTTTATATATTTTTGTTGATGCACATAACATCCTAAATACTTTACATTATCTATTTCACTCTTCATTATATAATAAACTGTCAAATTAGCTAGACCCACGGGATCACCTTTTTTTGCTAATTCTATAAAATGCTTTATATCCTTAGCAGAAAAATATATCTTCAAATCATAAATACCTCTAGGATAAAATATAGCTATTATAAAGTATAACCCTACTCCTATAAATATTCTTCTTCGTATCTTTTTATCAATCATTTTAAAACCTTTGCATTGGAGTAAAATAGAATAAAATATCTGACACTTGTCTCATATATATAATGAATGTATAGGGGTGATGCTATATTCATAGAATTAATCTATTCTGTACTTTTAGTCCATACATACCCTTCAACTTCATACCAATATTTTCCATAAATATAAGGAATAAACCAGTACTTATATTTGATAGTTGTATCGGTCATATATTCAGCATTTGTTCGTTCTAGTACGTTACTTACTGCCAAATCTATATCTGGATGCCACTTAGTAGGAAAAATAATATATATTGGTACAATATCTTCACCAATTTGTTTCTTTTCACTCTTTATATACTTTTTCGAAAAATCCACTTCTTTCGTTGTAATAGTATTAAAATGCCCAAGTTTCATACTGCACCCATTTAAAATAAGTAGTAGTGCTAATTGAATTAATATTTTTTTCATTCTTTGATTCCCTTATGTAAAATACTTATCTTTATTTTATCACAGCTTAATTCAGTATCTGCTTCTATTCTCACATTACCTCTCTTTTTAAAGTAGATTATTTCACTATACTTAGAGCTTTACATACAAATGTGCTACAATGCCAAAAATCCTAACTCTATAAAGTAAGTAAACTATGAAAAATTTAATTATCGTCGAATCACCAGCAAAAGCAAGAACCATTACCAACTTCTTAGGTAAAGAGTACAAAGTTATCGCCTCTAAAGGGCATATACGTGACCTGCCTAAGAGTACCTTTGGTATCACTATAGATGATGAAACTGGAGACTTAGTCCCTAAGTACTCCATCCCTAGAGATGCCAATCCTACTGTGAAAGAGCTAAAAAAGCTCGCCAAAGAAGCTGAGACAGTCTTTATCGCGACCGATGAGGATCGTGAGGGTGAGGCTATTGGGTATCATATCGCAATGGCTATTGGCAAAGAGCCTACAGTACTTCCTCGTATTGTCTTTCATGAGATTACCAAATCAGCTATCTTACATGCTATAGAGAACCCTCGTAAGATAGATATGGACTCTGTAGATGCACAACAGACGCGTCGTTTACTAGACCGTATCGTGGGGTACAAGCTCTCCCCGTTGTTAGCTTCTAAAATCCAAAAAGGACTTAGTGCAGGTAGAGTACAGAGTTCTACACTTAAACTCGTAGTAGAAAAAGAGCGTGAGATTAAAGCCTTTAAACCTGAAGAATTCTGGACAATAGATGCAATGTTTGAGAAGAATATAGATGCATCTATCTACGACTACAATGGTCTAAAGATAGACAAACTTACCATCAAAACAGAAGCAGACGCTACAGAGATTACCACTTCTGCAAAATCTGAGTCTTTCATAGTAGAGTCTCTTACTAAAACCAAACGTAAAACCAAAACACCCCCACCATTTATGACCTCTACCCTACAACAAGCTGCCTCTACACAACTAGGATTCTCACCTAAGAAGACGATGATGGTAGCTCAAAAGCTCTATGAAGGTGTAAAAACTGACCAAGGTACGATGGGTGTTATCACCTATATGAGAACGGATTCAATGAACCTTGCTAAAGAAGCTGTAGAAGCTGCACGTGAGTACATTAAAGCAACCTATGGAGACAAATACCTCCCTGCTAAGGCTAAGTCTTATGTAACCAAGTCTAAAGGTGCACAAGAAGCCCATGAAGCCATTCGTCCTACGATGGTAGAGTTTGATGGTAAACTTGCAGCAGATTATCTCTCTGTGGATGAACTCAAACTCTATAGGCTTATCTACAGCCGTTTCTTAGCCTGTCAGATGACAGAAGCAGAGATGGAGTCACAAACCCTACTCTTTAAGGGCGATAAATGTACCTTTAAAGCAAGTGGACGTAAACTTCTTTTTGATGGTTTTTACAAAGTTACAGGGCATGGAGACAAAGACAAACTCCTCCCAGACCTTAGCAAAGGGCAAGCCGTAAGCCTTGATGATATCAAACAAGAACAACATTTTACTGAGCCACCTGCACGTTACAACGAAGCAAGCCTCATTAAAAAACTAGAGTCTCTAGGTATCGGGCGTCCAAGTACTTATGCTCCTACAGTGACTACACTACAAACACGTAAGTATATAGAGCTAGAGAAAAAGCGTATCCATCCTACAGAAATAGCTTTCACTGTAACAGAGATGTTAGAAGAGCACTTTCCAGAGATAGTAGACTCTGGATTTACTGCAAATATGGAAGAGACACTGGATAAAGTAGCTGAAGGTGAGACGTCTTGGCAAACCATACTTAAAGCGTTTTATACCCCATTCTTACAAAAAGTAGAAGATGGGAAGAAGAACATCAAATCACTCAAAGTGGCTATTCCTACAGGAGAGAACTGTCCTAAGTGTGATTCAGAGCTTCTTCTTCGTAAAGGACGTTATGGTGAGTTTATCGCCTGTTCTAACTTCCCTAAATGTAAGTACACCAAAAATGCAGACGGTACAGAAATAGAAGGTCCAGAAGAGACAGATGAGAAGTGTGAAAAATGTGGCTCTATGATGGTCATTAAGAACTCTAAACGTGGTAAATTCCTCGCATGTTCTGCCTACCCTAAGTGTAAAAATGCCAAGTCACTTGAACCGGCAGTGGAACTCAAAGTACCTTGTCCTGAATGTGGAGGAAAACTCCAAGAGCGGGAAGGAAGACGTGGTAAATTCTTTGGCTGTGTAAATTACCCTAAGTGTAAGTTTATCGCAAACTTTGAGCCTACAGACAAAAAGTGTCCAGAGTGTGACTACATCATGGGTAAAAAAACTCTCAAAGCTGGTGATGTCTATGAGTGTTTCAAATGTAAAACAAAGGTAGATGCATAAGTATGTCTAAACAAATATTCTTATGTGCTATTAATAATATTCTCTCTGGTACATGCCAAGAAGATTGTAAATTTTGTACTCAGTCTGTACGTTACCATGCAGATATTGAACGTTATAGCTATAAAGATATAGATAAAATCGTAAATGAAGCCAAACAAGCTAAAAGTCATGGAGCATTAGGCTACTGTCTCGTTACTGCAGGTAAAGGATTAGATGATAAAAAAGTAGACTTTGTAGCGCGTGCAGCACAGGCTATTAAAGCAGAGGTAGAAGGTCTTAATCTTATTGCCTGTAATGGCACAGCAAACAAAG
>Ga0256827_10000206_pt1 | contig 34892 bp, 27 predicted proteins | sample CV84metaG_FD_185977 | JGI IMG/M metagenome (GOLD analysis project Ga0256827, IMG submission 185977) | Hydrothermal vent microbial communities from East Pacific Rise, Pacific Ocean - CV84 | ecosystem: Environmental > Aquatic > Marine > Hydrothermal vents | place: Pacific Ocean: East Pacific Rise...
AAGGTGCAACAGGTGTTTGGTTAGATGTTGGAGTGCCAACAAAAGAACGAAAAATTTGTGCAATAGGTGTAAAAGTTAGTAGGTGGATAAGTATGCACGGTTTTGCTTTTAATGTAAATACCGATTTAAGTTATTTCTCTCATATAAATCCTTGTGGTTTTACCGAAAAAGGCGTAACAACACTTGAAAAAGAGCTTGGTAAAAAACTTGATATTAGCGAAGTTACCAAAAAAATACTAAAGCAATTTGCTATTGTTTTTAATGCTGAAATTAATCACTAATAATTCCGTCAACAATTGTAAGTTTTCTGTCGGTTCGTTCAGCAAGATTATTATCGTGAGTAACAATAATAAAAGTAGTATTAAATTTTTCTTTTAGCGATGTAAAAAGTTGAAATAATTCTTCCGAGTTTTTAGAGTCTAAATTACCTGTTGGTTCGTCAGCTAAAATTACAGCAGGATTATTTATTAATGCTCTGGCAATAGCAACACGTTGTTGCTCTCCACCCGAAAGCTCTGAGGGCTTATGATTTAATCTATGCGATAAATTTAAAAACTTGAGTAATTCTTCGCCCTTTTTTAAAGCATCTTTTTTGCTCATTTTCGCAATAAAAGCAGGCATACAAACATTTTCTAGTGCAGTAAACTCGGGCAATAAATGATGAAATTGAAAAATAAAACCAATATTCTTATTCCTAAATTCCGATAATTTATTGTTACTTAACTTACTAACTTCAATATTATTAATAAAAATATTACCAGTATCGGCTTTGCTTAAAGTACCTAAAATTTGAAGCAAAGTGGTTTTACCCGCACCACTAGCACCCACAATTGAAACAATTTCTTTTTCTTTAATTTCAATATTAATACCTTTTAAAACTTTTACATCGCCAAACGATTTTGTAATATTTTCAACTTTTATCATCTTATAAAAATATATTGTTTTTTTGTAAAGATAAAATTTTACAAACTTTAACTTTATAAAACCAATAAACTATAAACATTATTATTACTTTTGTTTTATTTTCAATTAAAAATACAATGCAGTATAACAATAAAACATTCACAATAATTACCCCAATACTTTTTGCTATAACCCTTATATTAGGCGTTTTAATAGGTAATAGTATTGACATTACAAATAAACAAGATGATTTAGTTTTATATCCTCAAATAAATAAACTAGACGCTGTAATTAGCTATATTGAAGAGGAATATGTAGATTCTATTTCAAAAAATGATATTATTGAAAAAACAATTCCTATTATTTTGCAACAGTTAGACCCACACTCAATTTACATTCCTGCAAAAGATTTAGAAGAAATGAACGAGCCATTAGAAGGTAATTTTGATGGTATTGGTGTTATGTTTAATATACAAAACGATACAATAATGGTTATTAATACTGTGCCTAAAGGGCCATCGGAAAAAGTTGGCGTAAAAGCAGGCGACCGTATTGTAATGGTTAACGACTCGGTTGTTGCCGGAATTGGAATTAACTCAAACGATGTAGTTAGACTACTTAAAGGTAAAAGTGGAACAAAAGTAAAAATAGGAATTAGGCGAAAAGGAATAACAGATATTATTAGTTTCGATATTATTAGAGATAAAATTCCGCTAGAGAGTGTTGATGTTGAATATATGTTAACATCTGATATTGGTTATATTAAAGTAAATAAATTTGCTCGAACTACTCTTGATGAATTTATAAAAGGGGTTTCTGATTTGAAATCGAAAGGCATGAAAAAAATTGTTGTTGACCTTAGAAGTAATAGTGGCGGATATATGGACGCAGCAACAAATATAGCCGACTTATTTCTTGAAAAAGGCAAGCTAATTGTTTATACCAAAGGTCGAAGACGCGATAAATCAGAAACATGGTCAACTTCGCGAGGATTATTAAAAAATGATGCCGTTGTAATATTAATAGATGAATGGTCGGCCTCAGCTAGTGAAATTTTAGCAGGAGCAATACAAGATAACGACCGTGGCGAAATAATTGGACGTCGTTCGTTTGGAAAAGGTTTAGTACAAGAACCTACATTTTTCTCTGATGGCTCTGGCTTACGTTTAACAATTGCACGTTATTATACTCCAACTGGTAGGTGTATTCAAAAACCATATTCAGGTAATTTTGAAGATTATTATAACGATATAGGTGCACGCTATGTGCATGGCGAATTTTCTAAAAGGGATAGTATATCGTTCCCCGATTCGCTTAAATTTACAACAGCAGGTGGGAAAATTGTGTATGGTGGTGGCGGTATAATGCCCGACTATTTTATTCCGGTTGATACTAACGGTGTTTCGGTATTTTTAACCACAGTTGTAAGTAAGGGTTTAGTGTATAAATTTGCATTTAATTATTCTGATAAAAACAGATTAAAACTTTCTAAATACACTGGCTGGAAGAGCTTAAACAGGTATCTTGATAAACAAAACTTAATGAGTAAGTTTATTACTTTTGTAAAGGAAAACGATATAAAAATTGATATGAATGATGTAAATATCTCAAAAGAATTGGTTTTAACACATCTAAAAGGATACATTGCTCGTAACATAATGGATGACGAAGGATTTTATCCAATTATTTACAGAAATGACAAAACAATTAAAAAAGCTATTGAGGTTTTAAATACAAGAAAATAATATGGCAATTATTAGAGTAACAAAAGAGTTTAAATTTGAAGCAGCTCATGCATTATTGGGTTACGATGGTTTATGTAAAAATATTCATGGTCATTCATATATTTTACATGTAACAGTTACGGGTACACCAATAGAGGACGAAAACGATACTAAACTTGGTATGGTTTACGATTTTGGCGACTTAAAATTTATTGTAAATAACGAAATAGTAAAGAAATTTGATCATTCAATTATATTGAATAAAAATGCCGATACAGCCAATTTTGAAAATTTAACCGAAATGTTTTCGCGTAAGCATTACACAAACTATCAACCTACTTGCGAAAATATGGTTATTGATTTTGTGAATAAAATAAAGAAACATTTACCTAAAGAAATAAACCTTTATAGTGTACGATTATACGAAACAGCAACATCGTATGCCGAGTGGGTTGTTACTGATAATGAATAAGATACTTATATCTATATTATTTTTTTTATCAACAAGTCTATTGTTTTCTAACAGTATTGATTTGGATTCGTTACTATCTAAAGCTAAAACTGATAGTCAACGAGCATATGCGTATAAGAGAGTTGCTAAATCATACTCAACAAAAGAAATTGAAAAAGTTATAAGTAATTATACAACTGCTCTAAACTATGCTAAAAAAACAAATAATAATTTATTATTAGGCGATATTAAACTTGGCTTAGGCATTGCTTATGTTGATGCAAATAAATTAACTAATGCTAAAAAAATGCTAAATTCAGCATACTATAATTATTTTACTAAGTCTGATGATTACGGAATTGCCAATGTATATATGAATTTAGGAAGCATTGAGTATTTGAAAGGTAATTTAATTTCGGCACACAAGTATTGGGAAGAATCGTTAAATTTATATAAACTTCTTAAAAATGAACCTAAAATTGCGGGAGCATATAGTAATATTGCTATAATTTATAGCGAATTAAATAATAATAAAAAAGCATTAGAAAATCTTTTTTTAGCATCTAAAATTTTAGAAAAAAATAATAAAAAACTACTTTTAACTAATATGTACAATAATATTGGTGGTGTTTATCAATGTCTTAAAGATTACCCCAATTCTATAAAGTATTTCAATAAATCAATATATTTAAAAGAGATTCTTGGAGACGAGTTAGGAATTGCTGTATCTTATACAAATTTGGCAATTGTATATACCGAAAATAATGATTTTAAAAAAGGATTAGAATACAGTCTGAAATCCATAAAAATAAAAAAGAAATATAATTACCTAAAGGGATTACCTGTTACTTATAAAACTATTTGTGATATATATATAAATATTGAACAGTATGACAATGCTTTAAATTATGCCTTAGAGGGTTTGCGAATTTCGGAAGACAATAGTATTTTAAAAGATGAAGTTTCATTTAATGAATATATTTACAAAATTTATGATAAAAAAGGTGAAGTAGATAGAGCAAACGACTACAAAAAAACATTCATATTATTAAATGATAGTTTATTAAAGCATAGAAACTATGAAAAAGAAAAAGTTATTGCGAATGAAAAGAGAGATACATATATTTTAACTGATACAGTAACAAATATAGTACCTGACAATACAACACAGGTTAAATCTTCAGTGGCTCATTATATAATAATTAGTTCTATTATTGTAGCTTTATTTATTATAGGAATAATTATAATTATTGTAATAAATAGACGAAAAAACAAATTAACTTAAGCTTGTATTTAAACCTCATAGCTTTTCGGTTTTTCTACTTTTTCTTTTCCATTTTTATTTGCTTAAAATTGTAAGCGTAACAAGCTATGCTTAAAATTTAAACTCTAAAAAAAAACGTATAAATTCCTGAAAAGCCAAATAGGCTGAATATAGATTAAAAATCTTTTTTATTATGCTAATACTAAGAACTATTTGTTTTGTTCTTCAATAGATTTAATCATTGACTCTAATATTTGTAATCCGTCAACGTTTCCAGTGGTAATATCTGCAGCACGTTCAGGATGAGGCATCATACCATATACATTTTTGTTTTTATTACAAATACCAGCAATATTATCAGCCGAACCATTTGGATTAACATCTTTTAAAACATTACCATTTTCATCGCAATAGCGAAACAAAATTTGCCCATTATTTTTTAATTCATCTAATGTTTTATCGTCAGCAAAATATTTACCTTCGCCATGTGCAATAGGAATTTTTAAAACTTTATTAGAATTAATAAACTTTGTAAACTTTGTGAAATTATTATCGGCTTTTAAATATACATTTTTGCAAATAAACTTCTGATTATCATTATGTAATAAAGCACCAGGTAGCAAGCCTGTTTCGCATAAAATTTGAAATCCATTACAAATACCAAAAACGAAACCACCATTATTTGCAAATTCAATAACCGATTCCATAATTGGAGAATAGCGAGCTATAGCCCCTGAACGTAAATAATCGCCAAAAGAAAAACCTCCTGGTATAGCAATAGCGTCTACATTTTGTAAATCACTATCTTTATGCCAAAGCTCTACAACTTCTTGATTTAGTATATTTTTTAAAGTGTAAACCATATCATGGTCGCAATTTGATCCCGGAAATATTAATACTCCAAATTTCATCTTTCGTTCAATTAAATTATGAGCCCAAAGATAAAAATTATTTAATCTTTTATGTTACATTTGTAAAAATTAAAATTAACAAAATGAAAAAAACATTTTTAAAATTTACTGTTTTAGTCATCTTGCTTATTTCTTCAAGTAAGATGTTCTCGCAAATAGAAATTACACCGTTTGGTGGTTATTTTTATTCTACAAATATTAATTTTTATCAGGGTACTTTAAAAATATATGATGGTGGGGCTTATGGTGGTCATCTGGGAATCCATACTGTAAAAAATAATTTAATTGAATTTACATATATTGGTAACACAACTGATGCCGAATGGAGACCTTATTCTGGATTTAGCGATTATCCAAGACGTAGTATTAAAATTAGTTCGAATTATTTTCTTCTTGGAACGGCTCAGGATATCCCTTTAAACGGAAATGTTATCGGCTTTGGAACTCTTAAAGCCGGAGCGGGTTATTTTAAATCTTTAGATGCCAATATTGACGATGTTTGGCGATTTTCGGTTGCTTTCGGTATTGGGGCTAAAATATTTTTTACTGATAGAATTGGTATAAGAATTCAGGCAAATATGAATTTACCACTGTATTTTAACGGGGTAGGTGCTTATTGTGGAATTGGAACAGGTGGAAGTAATTGTGGGCTAAGTATGAATAGTACAAGTGCTATTTTACAAGGTGATATTTCTACTGGGTTGATTTTTAAAATTAATAAAAAATAGAATCTTACATCAAAATAATTTTGTTTTGTAAGGTTTTTTTTGTAATTTTATGTCCCTTTTAAAATAATTATTATGAAATTCAAAATCTTATTTATTCTGTTTTTAGTTGTGTCGTTTACTTTTTTAAAGGCTCAAACTGTTATTGAGATGGGACATCCCTCTGATGCAAATCTTGTGTTATTAGAAGTTGATTCTCCTGATAAAGCTGATATAATTGTTTATAAAACAGAGGATAAAAAGGAATCTCAAGAATGGCAACTTAAATGGAAATTTAAATCTTGGGGATTTAGTAATTTCTCTGTTTATTTAACAAAAGATGCTAACGACCCATTATTAGTTGATGAAGAAACTGGAAGAAAAAAATTATTTAATGCAAAGGTTTATTTTACCGATTCTGTGGATAAAGCAAAATATGTTGATCCTGATTTTAGATTAGAAGGTGTGTTTAGGAAAGTGGCAAATAACGAATAAAAAAAAGTGTAAAACTATAAAAAAATCGTGATTTAACGATATGTTTAAACTTACAAATCGTTATTTTATATATACTCAAACCTCATAGCTTTTCGGTTTTTCTGCTTTTTCTTTTTCCATTTTTATTTGCCTAAAATTGTAAGCGTAGCAACTATGCTTAAGATTTTAAACTCTTAAAAAAACCGTATAAATTCATTGAGTATACTTAAAATAAAAGCCAAAAAGAGATTACCTCATAATATAAAGTTTACCCCAAGCTTTCTTGAAAAATTTATCGGTATTAGTTTCTCGTTTCTCTATATCTGAGCCATTAAGTTTTGTGCGAACACGATAAAAATACACTCCATTTGCAAGTCTATCGCCATACATATCAGTACCATCCCAAGAGTAGTCGGTAATATTTTTACCAATACGTATAGACCCAAGTTCTGATAAATCTATAACTTTTACAAGTTTACCACTTATAGTCATTATTTCAATAATAAATTCTTCGGGTATTTGACTTCCTGTTAAAGTAAAAACAAAGCTTGTTGATGTAGAAAACGGATTCGGATAATTAAATACATTTGTAATAGTTGGTTTGTTTTCAATCATAAAATTAACCAAATAATCATATTTACCACTTTCGTTGTTCGACATATCGGTAGCACTAACACGTAATTGATACATTCCATCTTTAAGTAATTCAGGTGTGTATAAAAGTTTACAGCTATTTTTAGGCAATTCGGCAGGAGTCCAAAATAGTTGTTGTGTTCCTAAACTATCGTAGTTGTTAATTATTACCTCATCAACAATATTTGGCTGTTTTAAATATACCTTAAAAACACTTGGGTCGTTAAGTTCTAAAAACATATTTTCGTCTTTAAGTTTAATCATTATTTCTGGCTTTGCCGATACAATATCACCATCAAGAATATGAATACCATTAAATGTAATATCAAGCATAGGGTTCATTATATCTCGATTTACATAAAAGTATTTTTGTGCAATATTATTAAAATGGTACTGCTCTAATTGGTCGTAGTGGTTAGTATTAGAATTTACAGGGTTTACCTCAATCCAAATGCTATTTAACCCAGCATAACCAAGTGTATTAAAGCTAACAGTATCAATCAAAATATCATGCGATGGATGTGGTCTACAACGTTTTTCTTTTATCAGATGAACATTATTATTTCTATCTTTCACAAAATATTTTATAAGCAAACTGTCCATATCGTATTTGCTCACATTTTCGGTAGCAACACTAAAAATTATATCGTCTCCTTCTTGCACCGAATCTTTGAAAAAATACATACTTTTTTCAGGATTTATTGCTGTTTCGGGTACTTGTTCATGAGTAAGTTGCCATTTTACTATTTGCGATGGTGTTTTTAAAGTGTCATCTTTACTATAAATATTTAGTTTTATGTATGGGTATTCATTTGCATCAACATAATTATTTAGATTATAAATTATTGAATCTTTTGTAGCAATATTACTGATTAAAACACTTTCTGTACCATCTAATTTTACACCCGAAAGGTTTATTCTTGTTGAGTCGTAAGAGTTTGTTTCTGAGTTTTTCCATTCCCAAACAAATGTGTCCCAATTTAATGCTGGTCCAGCAATTTCGGAAGTAATATCGCCAAAATTAAAATTGGTATTTATATCTTTTTCAAAATAAATCTCACTTGTTGTCGAAGCTCCTATAATTTCCTGACTTATTGTTGGTACCCCCTTCTTAGTAAAGAAAATATATGGAAAATTATTAGGAATATACCTTACGCTAGATGCAGGAAAAAGTGATTCAAACGCTTGATATAAATTTTCTGGCCATTGCTGAAAACCTGCATCCCAAACTGTATATACTACGATGTAATCACCTGTAGGAACGCTATTTATAAGTTGAGCGCATTTCTCTAAGCTTGTGCTATCAGTAGAAAAATCGTAATACTTGGCACTAACGCTACTCGACCAACATTTAGGATAGTTTCTATGCCCGAAATCTCCTCTATTAGATAGCCAAGGCTCAAGAGTAAGCGAATCTAAAATAACAACAGTAATTGCATTCGATGCTCCACATACACCACCGTCACTAATAGCTTCAATACGATACTTTATATCGTATGTTTCTGCAACAGTAGGGCTTCCTTTGTCCCAAACTTGCAATTTACTAGGAGCTGTAATGTAATTAAATTTACGATTTGGTCGGTCAAACTCAATATATTTATACTCATTGTTTTTAAACTGAAAAAGGTGTGCTTGCGACCAACCTGTTTTTCCTTCAATATATATAAAGGAACTTTCTTTCCATGAATTACTGTTCTTTTTGCTAACTCGCCAATAGTAAACAGTATTTTCGGTTAATGTAAAGGGTAAATGCCATTTTACAACACCACCTTCGTGAACAATTTCGATAATTTTTTTAAATGGACTATCATAAGTGTCAGTTGTGTCTATTTCAAAAACATTTATCTGACTTTGTAAAAATGGGTCGCCAGTTGAGGCTTTTAGAGTAACAGTATCGTATGGGTAAATTGTGTATTTGTATGGCCATATTGGTGTTAAATCGCCCGAAATAATAATTGTGCTACTACAAGCCGAGTTATTAGTTTCGTCAATTTCATTTATCTGATAAAGAGCATCAACGCTTACACAAAATGTATTAAAGCCAGGTCCTTTAATTTTATCAATTGGAAATCTTATTGAAACAGTATCTTTATAAAACGAACCGTAAACATTAATAACTTTAATATCTTCTGTTTCATCAGGAAATGTACGCTTAACTTCCAAAACAAAGGTGTCGGTAACTACTCGACCTATATTTGTAATAATAATATCAACATCAAAACTATCAATCTCAGTTGTTATATAACTTGGATTAAAATTTATACTAGACTGTGTAACAATTAAATCGGGATTTTCAGCACTGTTGTATATTACAGTTGGGTCGCCATGAAAAGTAAAATCTAAGCATACGTTATCAATGTATTGATTATCTGGATTGTTTAGTTTTAGCTCTTTAATTGTGTATTTAATACACTCTCCAATAGTTTTTCTGTAATTTTTATATGCTATATTCTTATAAATCTCTGATGAAAATAATTTTAAATAATAAGCTAATCCTAAATCAACATCGGCAAGAAAACCGATAACACCTTTGTTATTTATTAGCACCCATTCTTCTGAACTTGTTTCTCCTGTTGGCGAAACATGAATATCGCCTGCAAGGCAAGAATTTACAAGCATTAAACCATATTTTCCATTATTATTATATACTGAAGGATTGTCAATATTTTGGTCGAAACCTGTTGATGAACCATGTCCAAAAAATGTCATCATACTTACACCATTTTCAATTAAATGGCTAATAGAATCGGTTTGCGTAATCTGTATTGGTTGCGAGCTTGTTTTTAAAAAAGTTGACACAAAACTTCCTGTTAATGTATCCTCAATAATATTTTCATAATTATTTAAGTACGATGCAAAAGTATTTTGTTCGGATATGGTTTTTCCTCCACCAAAGTGAATAATATTTTTTTGCCATTCGGTTGTAGTAACCGATTCGTATTGTTGTAATTTATTTAAATAAATACTAACATCATTATTATCTTTTGCGGCAATTCTACCTATAGGTATCAACGGTTCTAAAATAGATGAGCCTAATTTTGAAGTAAATAAATTATCGCTTGATGGGTTTCCAAATGATGGAACTAAACATATATTATAATTAGTAGAGTTTTGTCGGTATAATCTTGCGTGAAGCGACTTTCCTAACAAAAGCACCGCTTTTGGTAAATTATCGTATTTATCAGAAATATATTTTAAAAAATTTCTAATTGCAATTGGATGTTTATTTACTCCGTAAGAAAATTGCTCGTAAAGTTCATTAACGTAAAATATTGTTGATTTATATTTTGCATTTCTGTAAGTATTATAATTTAAAGCTTGTTGTTCAAGTTTTTTATTTGTAATTATTACAAACTCAGTATTTCTATTCGTATTTTCATAATCAATAAAGTTTACTTTTTCGATATTATTAATAGTTGTAATAGTGTTTGTAATAAACATTTGTCGTTCTAAAGTACCGTTTGGTATAACAGCTCTGTAATTTCCGTTTACAGTATATGATGGAATAATTTTATTACTAGTAATATCTAAAATAAAAGCAGAACCACTAAAATTTGTTATCTCTATACTGTTTTTTGAGTTTGTTGTTTGCGGAAGAATAAAATTATAATTTGCTTTATTTTCGAAATTATAATTATGAGAAAATTCTACATCAATAAACGAAATCGCATTCCTATCTGCTTGACCAGTTTGGCTATTACTGCTAAAATTTAAAATCAAATTAGACGAACTAATTTGCGAAACTGGAATTACAAACTCAGGTTTTACCACATTATAGCCTGTATATTGTTCGTCGGCATATGTTGTAGCATTACAATCTATTTTTAGCCAATGTGCCAAGTTTGAAACAAGGTAAGTTGCAGGAACACCAGCAACTGCACATTTAAATTTAACTCCCATATTTGAAGTGTAATTTGTAATATCAATAGATTTATTTTTAGCAGAGCCAATCTCAATTATATTATTATCAAACCAACCTTCTCCAACAGTATATTTAGGGTTAGTAGCACCCCAATAATATGAATTTGTGTATTGATATGTTTTTTTCTTTATACAATAGTTTAATTGCGTATAATTTGTAAAGAATGTATCTGTTTCAATTGTAAGCCTTTTTTTTGGTGTGGGCGAAATTTCCCAAGTAATAAAATAATAAATTGTATCGTTAAAATAACTATAATATGGATTAGTTAAATCTGCTTGATTATCGAAAAGCGATGTATCTAACCACGCATCGTTTGGCTTTGCATAAAACTGAAGATAATCGCCAGAATCGAACGAAAAATCATTTGCACCTTCAATATATATAGGTATTTCTTTACCTTTTACAAAAACTTGTAAAGTTTTAGGATTTACTACAGAAAAACTATTGTCTATACTTACTAAATAATCGCGGTCAATTCGGTAAATACCCTCCGAAGAAATAGGGAATTTACAATATTTTTGAGAAAAGTTAATCCATTCGTTTCCATACTGCGAAAAAGCAGATATAAAAAATAATAACATTAATATTGTAGTTAATAGTTTTCTCATAAAATTTTAATAAAAGTAAAGAAAATAATAACGTGATAAAAATTTGATTATTTTTGTAAATAAAAAATTATGCTTAAAGATTTAGTAAGAAAGAATAGAAGCTACAGAAGATTTTATCAAAATGTAAGAATATCTGAAAAGAATTTAATTGATTTGGTTGATTTAGCACGACTTGCACCATCAGCAAAAAATAGCCAAGCATTAAAATATTTTATTTCTAATACAAATGAAATAAATAATGAAATTTTTGAAACTCTAGCTTGGGCTGGTTATTTGAAAAACTGGGATGGTCCAAAAGAAGGAGAAAGACCATCAGCATATATTATTGTTTTTCTTGATAAAAATATTACTGATAATAATTATTGCGACCATAATTTAGCTGTGCAAAACATACTTTTAGGTGCTGTTGAAAAAGGTCTAGGAGGTTGTATTATTGCTGCATTTAATCGTAAAATAATTACAGAAATTGTAAATCCTATCGAAAATATTGAACCTTTATTAGTTTTGGCACTTGGTAAACCAAAAGAAGAAATTAATTTGTACGAAATAAACCCAAATGATGATATAAAATATTGGAGAGATTCAAATCAAATTCATCAAGTTCCAAAAAGAAAAATAAACGATATTTTATTAAAAAAGAAAGAATAAACCCGTATAAATTCCCTAAAAGCTAAATAGTTTGAGTATATTTCAGTATGTTTTAGATTAAAATAAAATATTTCTAAATATTATGTAACCTTTTTTTTTAATAATAGTACAATAAACATTTATATAAAATATATCTTTGTAAAAAAGTAATAAGATGAATTGGGAAAAATTATCTAAATATTTTTTAGCACTTTCTGTGTTATTTATTGGGTTTTCGTCGTGCGGTAATCACTCTGCTGATGTTGATGATATTGATGATATAGATGACTTTGACGAGCTTACATCGTTAGTAGAAGATACTGTACACACAAAAAAAGTTAAAAAGATTTTTTATAATGTTCCCTCGCCTATTGAAATGGCAAATTTAATGCAGAAAGCAGGAGTAGAGTACCGAAAAGACATATTAAATCCGATAAGTAATAAAGATAATTACACGTTAATAGCCGACATAGCTTTAAATTTAGGAGTTTATGGAGCAGATTTAAGTTATACAAGAATGTTTGATCAAATACAACAGTCTGTTGCTTATTTATCAGCAATACGAACTTTATCTGATGCACTCGGTATTCCTCAAGAAGCAGGCTCCTCAACCATTTCTAAAATGGAAGATAATATGGATAATAGAGATTCGTTGCTTCAAATTATTACTGATACTTACTCATCAGCCGATATATATTTAAAAGAAAATGATAGAGGAAATACCGCTACTTTAATTATTGTTGGTGGCTGGGTTGAAGCTCTTTACATTGCAACACAGGTTTCTGGCGATAACAAGCTAATTTATGAAAGAATTGCTGAGCAAAAATACGCTTTAAATAATTTAATTGAATTAATTAAAACATATAACGACGAAAGTTTGGTTGAAATTTTACCTAAATTAGAGAATTTAAAAGACGTTTTTGATGGAATAGAAATAACTTATACAAGAGGTGAGGTTAAAACAGACAAAAAAACTAAATCAACTATAATAGAAAGTAAAGCCGAAATAAACATTTCGAAAGAACAAATTAATACAATAACAGAAAAAATTGAAAAAATTAGAAAAGAAATTGTTAATTAACGTTTTATTTTCTATTTTTATTGATGTATAATTAATGTATACAATTAAAACATATTAAACATGAAAAAAGTACTATATTCTTTATTATTTTTATCTTTTATGGTTGGAGCTCCAATGCAGTCGCAAGCACAATGTAAAAGTTTCACAAAAAAAACTTGCTTGCCACATTTAGAGCCTTATATATATAATGGACAATTAAATAGTGCTGTTTTATCTGAAGGTGATGTAGCTGAACTCTTATTAACATTTTATGGTGGTCAAGATTATAGAATTAATATTTGTAGTCATGAAACATTGGGTAAAATTCAGTTTCAAGTTTATGATACTGATAAAAATCTACTTTTTGATAACACAAAAAATGATTTAACAAACTCTTGGGATTTTAAATCAAATAGTACTCAACAATTAATAGTTAGAGTTATAGTTCCTAAGGAAAAAAACAGAAGCGAAATGGTTCAAAGTGGCTGCGTTTCTATCTTAGTAGGATTTAAAGAGTAAAACTCAATATATTTTGTACAATAAAGCTCAATTATCTTCGCTTATTAAAAGCAAGGCAATTGAGCTTTGTTTTTCTAAAGTAGGAATATCTAAAGTTAGTGATTTAGAATTAGAAAAACCATTTTATAAGAAGTGGCTAAGTAATGGCTATAATGCTGATATGCAGTACTTAGAAAATAACTTTGATAAGCGGTTTAATCCTGAATTAATTGTAAATAATGCAAAGTCTGTAATTTCAGTTGCATTAAATTATTATCCAAAACAAATACAAGACAAAAGCTATCCTGTAATATCAAAATATGCTTATGGTAAAGATTATCATAAAGTAATGAAAAAGATGTTAAAACAATTAGCAGATTATATTAATGATGAGTTAATAACTATTAGTTATCGTATTTTTGTTGATTCAGCACCTGTTTTAGATAAAAAATGGGCAGAGCTTTCAGGAATAGGTTGGGTAGGAAAGCACTCTTTACTAATTAATAAAGAAATAGGCTCGTTCTTCTTTATTGGCGAAATTATTCTAGATGTAGAATTAGAATTTGACAAACCAATAAAAGATTATTGCGGAACTTGTACGGCATGTATTGACGCTTGTCCAACAAATGCAATTGTTTCAGAAAGAATTATTGATGCAAATAAATGCATCTCCTACCAAACAATTGAGAATAAAGGTACGATTGACTTTAACTTAAAAGGAAAATTTGATAATAGAATATTTGGTTGCGATATTTGTCAAGATGTTTGCCCATGGAACAGTAAACCAATACCAACTGTAATTTCTAATTTTGATATTAAACCTGATGGCTTAAACCTAACATTTTCTGATTGGGAAAATTTAACAGAAGATAAATTTGAGAAGTTATTTAATGGAACGCCTTTACGCCGTGCAGGTTATAGTGGGTTAAAACGAAATGTAGAATTTCTAAAAACTTAAATTTATACCTCTTATCATACTTAATGCTTATTTTTCTACCACAGATTTATGGGATTATTAGGATATTTTTATATTTAATCTTCTTAATCTGATAATCTGTGGTTAACTATTTTAATGCTTATTTTTCTACCACAGATTTATAGGATTAATAGGATTTTTTCCTTTTAATCTTCTTAATCTGATAATCTGTGGTTAACTATTTTAATGCTTATTTTTCTACCACAGATTTATGGGATTATTAGGATTTTTTCCTTTTAATCTTCTTAATCTGATAATATGTGGTTAAGTATTTTAATGCTTATTTTTTTACCACAGATTTAAGGGATTTATAGGATTTTTATTTAATCTTCTTAATCTGATAATTTGTCGTTAAGTATTTTAATGCTTATTTTTTTACCACAGATTTATAGGATTAATAGGATTTTTTCCTTTTAATCTTCTTAATCTGATAATCTGTGGTTAACTATTTTAATGCTTATTTTTCTACCACAGATTTATGGGATTATTAGGATTTTTTCCTTTTAATCTTCTTAATCTGATAATATGTGGTTAAGTATTTTAATGCTTATTTTTTTACCACAGATATGGGATTTATAGGATTAATAGGATTTTTTCTTTTTAATCTTTTTCAATCTGATAATCTGTGGTTAAGTATTTTAATGCTTATTTTTCTACTACAGATTTATGGGATTAATAGACAAAAAGAAAGCTGCAATTTTCTATAAGTATTGAAAAACTAAAAGAAATATGTCATTCTGAATACAATGAAAAATATGAACCAGACAATATCTTATTATTTAAAATTATAGAAATTCAAGAAAATAGAATGAGTTAGCCCTGTTACTTTTTAGAAATCCAACCTGACGGATTTAGCTTTTTGCTACCTTTCCATATTTGTAACTGAACTGTTGTTTTATGATCTTCTTTATCAGTATAAATTAGACCTATTTTTTGCTTAGCTTTAACTTTATCGCCTCTACTTACAAGCACTTCAGTTAAGTGAGTATAAACAGAGTAATACTCGCCATGCTTAATCATTACAACAATATAATTTGAGATATGAATAACTCTTGCAACTTCGCCATCAAAAATTGCACGAGCAAACGAACCTGGAGTAGTAGAAATATCTACACCATCATTCATTATTGTTACTTCTTTTAAAACCGGATGTTGATGTTTACCAAATGTTCCTGTAATTACTCCTCGCTCAGTAGGCCAAGGTAATCTGCCTTTATTAGCACCAAAATTTGTTGATATTAATTTTTCTTCTGGTGTTAATGCAAATTTCCCTGTTTTTTTTGCTTTAGCAGCAGCCTTTCTAGCTTCTTCTTCAATAATTTTAGCAATTTTTCTTTGTAATTTTTGGGCCTCTCGTTTTTGCTTTTTAAGTTTAGCTAACAATTCGTTTTCTTGTTGTTTTAACGATTTTATTATTTCTGCTTTTTCTTGTTTCTCGCCAGATAGCTTCATTGCCTCATTTTTTTGAGAATCAATAAGCTTTTCTTTTTGCGTCTTTTTTTCGTTTAGCTCCTGTATTTTTTCAACTAACATACTTTGTATTTGCTTAATCGCTTCTGCTTGTTTTTTTCTAAAACTTGTATATTGTTGCAAGTATTGTAATCGTTTATACGATTGATTAAAATCTTTAGCTGATAAAATAAACATTACTCTACTATACGAGTTCTGATTTTTCCATGCATAGTATATAAGCTTTGCATACTCCTTTTGTAGCTCTTCCAAATCCTTACTCATCGAGCTAATAATCATATTTTTCTCCTCAATTCGTATATCAATTTTTTCAATTTCTTTTTGAATTGTTTTAATAAGTTGCTTGCGATTATTTATTTGATTATTAATAAGTAACAGTGCATTGAACGATTTCTTCTTATTTTTTCGTGTTTGTTTTAATAATTTATTGGTATATGCTATTTCTTTTTGTTTTTTCCGCTTTTGGTTTTCCAAAGATTTTTTACTCTGAGAAAAGCTTGAAAACGATAGTAATAAGCTAAATACTATTATAAAATATTTTAACAGGAATCTATTCATAATTATTTTGGCTAAAATAGCAATTATGTTCTAATTAATTTAGTATGGTTAATAACTTTATGAATGCTTTAATTTATAGCTTGTTTTATCTAATTGTTTATTTACTTAACTGCTTATTATTAAATAATTACGAATATACCTCGCAAATATTTTAGACAAATAATAAAATTGTTAAAACAAAGTATTTTTTTCAAATTAATCTAAAGCTAGTTTCTATGAACGAGGATGAAAATTTATAATTGTATCGCGTAAATACTCTTTATCAAGATGTGTATAAATTTCGGTTGTAACAATACTTTCGTGACCTAGCATTTCTTGAATAGCACGTAAATCGGCTCCCCCATCAAGCAAATGTGTTGCAAACGAATGTCGAAAAGTGTGCGGGCTAATATTTTTTTTTAGTTCAATTTTTTTTGCCAAAACTTTTATAATTGTAAATATCATTACCCTAGTTAATTGTTTACCTCTGCGGTTTAGAAAAAGTATGTTCTCATAATCAGGATTAATTTTCATATGATTTCTATAATACTCTATATAATAATTAATGTCTTTTATAGCTTTTTCGCCAATTGGTACAATTCTTTGTTTTTCGCCTTTTCCTGTAACTATTATATAGTTCTCTTTAAAACGACAATCGCTCAACCTTAAACCAACAAGCTCTGATACTCGCAATCCACAACTATACAAAGTTTCTAATATAGCTTTATTTCTATGTCCTTCGTTTGTACTTAAATCAATTGCCATTATTAACTCATCAATTTCCTCTATTGATAAAACGATGGGCAATTTTTCGGGTATTCTTGGGGTTTCTAACAAATCTGTAGGGTCAGCAATTATTAAATCTTCTAAAATTAAATATTTATAAAAAGCTTTTATTCCTGATATTATTCGTGCTTGTGAACGAGCACTTATACCAAGTAAATTAATTTCCTCAATATATTTCAGAAGATTATGCAATTCAAGTGTATCAGGTCTATTATTGTTTTCTTCACTAATAAAAACTCTTAGGCCATTTATATCGCGTAAATATGCCTCAACAGTATTGTTCGATAAGGATTTTTCTAATTGTAAATATGTTTTAAACGACCTTATTTGAGTTTCCCAGTTTAACATAATGTAAAAATACTTAAAATTTAAACAGAAAGATAAAATACAAATTAAGTTTTTTAACTATTTTCACATTATTATATTCAACCCAAATAGCTGTTCGATTTTTCTACTTTTTCTTTTTCCATTTTTATTTATTTAAAATTCTAAAAAAGAAAAAATAAACCCGTATAAATTCCCTAAAAGCTACATGGATTGAGTATATAATTACTCAACCAAAACAGAATCGTTTTTGGCAACAGGTTCTTCAATATAAACTTTAGATAAGTCTATATAGTTCATATTGTTAGTATAAAAATTATGTATATTAGATTTCATAATATTATACATTTCGCTGTTTTCGTCTTCGGTGTAATTTATTACCACATATTTAGGTGGATTTGCTTCAAAATCTTTTATATGCTTATCCATAAACTCCGATATATACGCTCCAGGAATGTTTAAAATAATGTCGATATTTCCTTTAGTAAATGCCGCTATTTCTTTCTGAATTGAGTTCTCAACTCCAATAAAAACAGTATCAATATATGGTAGTTTCTCGTTATTATCGTCAGAAAAATAATAATCATTATATTTTATTAAAACTATTTTATCGGTTTTAGGATACTCGGTTAAATAAAAAGCACCAGTACCTACATAATTTTGCTCTTTATATTTATCGAAAGCTTCTTTAGGATATATAGATGCAGCAGGTAGTGCTAAGGCATTTAAAAAAAATGGTACAGGTTTTTTTAATTTTAACTTAATTGTAAAGTCGTTTACAATCTCTATTCCTTCTATATTTGAAGTATCGTTATTAGCATTATAGTAATCTTCGGCACCAACAATATTTTGTAAAATAGATTTAAAATTATTGTTAGTATATTTTTGTGAACACAGGTTTGTGAAAGCATATTTTATATCATTTGCTATTAATTTTCTTCCTTTTCCATCAGGAAAACAAGCATTATCATGAAAAAAAACATCTTTTCTTAAAAAGAATGTATATTCGGTAAAATCCTCATTAATTTCCCAAGTATGTGCTATTGCAGGTTCAATAGTTAAATCTATCACATTATATTTTACGAGTCCTTCAAATATTTGCGATGCAATTTGCATAGAGTAAACATCGTTAATTGCTGGTGGGTATAGTGTTTTAATCTTTGATGCAATATTTAATTTTAAATTTGTTTCGCCTTGTATTTCAATATCATCATCTTTTTGTGTAGAACAAGAGAACAACAAGAAAGAAAATACTATTAGATAAATTATATTTTTCATTTTATTTATTTTTTACTTTAATTTTGCAATTATAGTTTCGTTACCAACTGTTTTATCTTGTAAATTTACAAGTATTTTTGAATCTAAAGGTAAAAATACATCAACACGCGAACCAAATTTAATAAAGCCAAGTTCGTCTCCTTGACCAAACTTTGTACCTTCTTTGGCATAGTAAACAATACGACGTGCAACTGCTCCAGCAATTTGACGCATTAATATTTCTATATTATTTGATGTTTTTATTACTGTTGTTGTTCGTTCGTTTACTTCTGATGATTTTGGTGCAAATGCAACCAAGTGTTTTCCTTTATGATATTTAAAATAACTTACAATACCCTTAATTGGAATCCAATTTACATGAATATCTAGTGGCGACATAAAAATAGATACTTGTATTCTTTTTTCTTTCAAATATTCATTTTCATCAACTTGTTCTATTACAACAACCTTACCATCAGCAGGTGCGTAAATAATTTTATCGTCAGTATTATTTATTACTCTTATTGGATGTCTAAAAAACCGTACTATAAAAAAGAAAAATATTGCAGAGATTATTGCTAAAGGTATTGTTACAAACAAAATTGGCAGGAAATAATAAACCGATAGGTTTAATAAAACTACAAAAGTGAAAACAATAACAATACTTAAATAACCTTCTTTATGAATCCTCATATATAAATTGAAATAATTAACGAAAATACTGAAAATAGTTATAATTAAAAAATTGAATGATTTTTTTTCTAAGAATAATATAAAATACCTTTTAGTTATGATTTTTTTTTCTACTTGTTAAAACGGCAAATTGTTTAAATCTACATTTCCACCTGAAATAATTAGCCCTACTTTTTTTGTTACAAACTGTTCTTTATTAGCTAATACTACAGCTAAAACTGTTGCTGACGATGGCTCAATAATAATTTTCATTCGTTCCCAAACTAAACGCATTGCATCAATAATTTGCTGTTCGGTAACTGTAATTATTTCATCAACATTATTTTTTATTATTGTAAAAGTTAAATTGCTAAGCGATGTTAATAAACCATCGGCAATAGTATTTGGATTTATTGATGGTACAAGTTTGTTTGTTTTTAAAGATAAATATGCGTCATTGGCATTTTTTGGCTCGGCAGCAATAATTTTAATACTGTTTGCTTTTGCAATTATTGACGTTCCGCTAAGTAGGCCTCCACCGCCAACTGGTGCAATAATTATATCTAAATTAGGGATTTCATTTATCAGCTCTAAGCATGCTGTTCCTTGCCCTTTTATTACATCAATATTATCGTAAGGATGAATAAATGTTGCTCCTGTTTTTTCAATAATTTTTTGTAAAGTAGTTTCTCTTGCCTCTAGTGTTGGTTCACAAAATGTAATAATTGCATCATAATCTGCAACAGCATTTTTCTTTATTGGGGGAGCATTATTTGGCATTACAATATATGCTTTTGTTCCTGCCTTTTTAGCAGCTAAAGCCAATGCTGCCGCATGATTACCAGACGAATGTGTTGCAACAGCTTTTTTTAAATCAGTTTTACTTAAACTTAAAACTGCATTTGTAGCACCTCTATATTTAAAAGCTCCAACTTTCTGAAAATTTTCTGCCTTAAAATATAATTTGGCTCCAGTTAATTGGTTTAAGTATGATGATGTTAAAACGGGTGTTTTATTTATAAAAGGTTTTATTCGTTTATGTACTTTGTAAATATCGGTTGCAGTAGGTGTTTTCATTTAAAATGAATAACTAAGTCCAAGCATTATATTAAATCTTTGAGTAGGATACTGATTAAACTTATAATACTTAACAGCTGCAATATTATTAAACTTAACGAAAGCTGATATAAGTTTATTATATCTGTATTCTACACCCAAGTTTACGTCGATAGTACCTCCAAGTTTAATAGGTGTTTTTACATTATACATATCTTTAGCAAAACGCTGGCTTATTGCAAAAATATCGAAATTTACAAGTATTTTATCACGTAAGTTATAGCGTGTTGTAAGAGTTATTTCGTATTCTGGTTTATGCCATGGTTTTAACAAACTATCCATTTTATATTGAAAATATTCGCCTTTTAAACCGAAGCTTAATTTTTTGGTTTTTGCCCAATACACTTCTGCACTATAGGTAGTTAACTTAACATTATCGTACTCAACTGTAAAAGTATTATCGTATTTTGTGCTTGTATCGTTTACAAAAAAGTACATTCCGTTAATTATTGAGTAATCTACACCTAAATTATACGATAAACTTTTTGATAATTTACCTCTAAAACCTGCTTTACCAATAAATAAATTATTAGTGTTTTGTACCGCTAAATTGCTTGTAATATATGGGTTTTCTCTAATTATTTTTGAATAATGATTTACATCGTTTCTACCATAAATACCAATATATGGAGTTAAAAATGTTTCAACAATATTATATTCGAAATGCACATTAGGATAGAAGTAATAATTTACAGCCTCGTCGTAAACATCAGCAATTACATCTAAACCAGCTTTTATTTGCCATTTTTTATTACCTACTTTAATAAATGGTTTTATACCAATATTTACACGCATATTATCAATTGAATCTTGTTCAAATAAATATGTACCAACGTGAATATCAGCACCTAACATTTCTCTTTTATGAAATTTATTAAAGTTACCATCAAACTCAATAGTATGCTGATTTCCTTTTTGTAGATTTTCTAAATAATTATATGCAATACCTGTGTTATAGTTAAAATGATTACTGTCGATATTATTACTCATATATCTAATATTTGCACCTGCCGACCAATAACGTTGTTTATAATCGTCTTTTGCAGGAAGACTATCTACATTTTCAGGTAACGAATCAACCAGAAAACCATAGTTATGATACACATCTCTGTTAAAAAATGCAGCTAGTGTTATTGTTGAATTACGGTTAACAAAGTGTTTTGAGTTAATTTCAGCTAAATTATTGCTAAAACCTGCAAAAACCTTTTCGTCGTATCCATCTAATTTTAATTTTCCTGCCGATGAAAGATGTTTTAAATGCACTGAATAGCTATTCTTTTTTGAGCGTAAAGAGTTGTAACTATACTCTACATAAGGAGTGTAATAATTACCGAAACCCGCAGTTAAATTGCTATGATACAGTTTTTTAAGTGGCTCAGGTAATATTTTCGCAGCTTTTATTGGCATTACTTCAAACTCTGCATCAGCTTTTTCAGCATCAATATAATAGTTAAATTTTACATCAACTTTTGTTGAGTCTTTAATATTAGGAATAATATTTATTTTATTTGCATCAGACACCGTTGGGTCGTAAGCACGAACAACAATTACATCAGACTTTATTGTGTCTTTTGTGCTAGAACGTTGTATTGTTTGCTGTGCTATTGCTCCACCAAATGTAAATAAAACTGCTATTATTGATATATATATTTTTGCGTACATAATTTTTTTATTTTAAGTTTATTCAACTTCCGATTTAGGTTCTTCTTCAGGCTTTTCCTCAGTTCCCACAATTGTTGGTTTTTCTTCTTCTTTTTTAATTGTAGAATCGTCATCAATAAGATTATCAATTTCATTTATTTCTTGTAGAATATCTTCATCTACAGCCTCATCTAAATCTTCATCTTCTTCCATCTCATCTTCAAACGAAACTAGTTTGTTTGTAGCTTCATCAACTATGCCATCGGTTTTATTACCGTAATTATCGATAATACTTTGTAAAGTAGCTGTTGCGTAGAAATAATCGTTTTTAGATTTAAATATCTCAGCCCATAAAATATATGATTTTGCCAGCCAATATTTGTTCGATGCGTTTTGTGTTCTAAAATCGTTAATCTCAGCTTCGGCATCTTCAACCTCACCATTTTTCATATATATTTCGGCTAAACGGTATTTAGCTTCAGCACCTTCGTTGGTTGTAACATCTTCGGCAAGTAGCTGATACTCGTCAAAAGCTCCTTTATAATCTTTTTTCTCGTAGAATGAGCGAGCAATTGTATAATGTGCCTCACGGTACATATTATCTGAAATAGCAGGATTTTTTAATACGTTGATGGCCGATTTTACAGAATTGTTGTAATCTTTTAAATTATAATAACTACGCATAATTCCTACATTTGCTTTTGCTATATTGCTTTTGTTATCGGCATATTTTACAAGTTTTTTGTATAAATCTATAGCTTCTTTGTATTTACCCTGTGTGTATGCAATTTTGGTTGCTTTTACAAGAGCCTCTTCGGTAAATTCGGTTTTTTCTTGCGATGCCACGTAAGTGTAAGATTCTAATGCTTCAGACTCTTCGCCTGCTTGGAAATTACATTCGGCTTTATAGAAATTCGCATTTAGTAAATATTTACCTTTTGTAAATTTATTAATGTATTTTGCAAAAAGCTCTTTAGATTTGTCGTAATCTCCTCTCATATATAGCTTTTCGGCAGTACGATAGTTAAGCGAATCTTCTTGTGTTTTGGTAATGTTAATGTCTATATCTGCTTCTTTGGTGTATTTTATAAAACCATCAACATCGGCTAAATCGTTTGTGTAAATATTCTTAATTAAAACAACAGCAGGTTTTGCTTGTGGCGAGTTTGGATATTTCTCGGTAACTGATTTATATGCAGCAAGAGCGTCTTCAGGTTGGTCTTTATTTAAGTATAGTAAACCTAATTTAAGATATGTTTTAGGTATATACGGACTTGCAGGATAATCGTCAACTAGCTGAGTAAATGTGCTGATTGCCATGTCGTTATTCTCCATTGCAAAATAGCTGTTACCTATTTCGTAAACAGCATCGTCGCAATAAATTGATTTTGAATAATCGTTAACAATAGTACTTAATACAATAATTTTATTGTTATAATCTTTTAACAAACCAAGCGAAAACCCTTTTTGAAATAGTGCATAATCGGTGTTTCGTTTGTTTATTTCTATTGCTTTCTCGTAAAAATCTACAGCAAACTGATATTTTTTCTGCATAAATAAGCAATCCCCAATTCTAATATTAGCATCGTTCACCATTTCGCTTGTTTTATCAGAATTCATATCAGAGAATTTTCTAAACCAATTTGCCGATTTTTTATAATCTTTTTGCTTAAAATAACAATAACCAAGGTCGTAATGAGCATTCATATATTCTGATAATAAATAAGAACCAGGTGTTGTTATAAATTTAGAGTATGCTTGTTTGGCATCGTCATATCGTCTAATTTTATAGTAGGATTGTGCTTTCCAATACCAAGCTCGTGCTTTTATTGTTTTATCGAAACTAGAATTATTTATTGATTTGTTAAAACTTTGTATTGCAGCTCTGTAACCTCTGTTTTTTACTAATTCGATTCCTCTGTAAAATGTAATTCGTTGATATGCAATTTCAATATCTTTTGTTATATTTTTTATTTGTTCGTACGATTCTATTGCTGCCTGATAATTTTTAGTGGTTAAATATACTTTACTTAAATATGTGTATGCCTCATCAGTACGTGGCGATTCAGGATATTTATTAATAAATGCCGTAAATGCTTTTATTGCATCGTTAAATGGCGAATCGGATAACTCGTAACTTAATTTTGCATAGTTAAACATTGCATCAATCGAAGTTTTTTCATCAATATCTATTTTTGATGCCTCGTAAAATGCTGTTCTTGCACCTGATTTATCATCTGTTTTTAAAAAACAGTCTGCCATTGCAATATATGCTTTTTGTGCAAGTTCATCTTTTGGATAAAGAACTTCTTTAAAATTCTTTATTGCATATTTGTAATTACTTGTTTTGTAGTACGAATATGCTAACTCATATTTGTCGTCTCTACCATAGTCTAAACCTTTATCGCGATAAATTTCTAGATAAGGAATCGCCTCTTTGTATAGCTCTTTTTTATAATACGCTTCGCCAAGTATTCGTGCAATTTCAGGATATCGTTTTTCTGATACTGCATCAATTAAATTTGGTGCATAACTAATAATATCGTCGTATTTTCCTTGAATATACAATATTTGAGTAATGTAATACGGTACAATTGGTGCAAATAAATCGTCATTTTCTAATTTTTTAAATTGCATTAATGCTGTTTCGTACTTTTTTTGCTGGTAACAAATATGTCCGTAATAGTATATTGCAGGCGAATTATATTCACTTTCAGTACTATCAATTATTTCGTGAAAATAAAAACTTGCTTTATCTAATTTTGATTTTATATATAATGAATAACCGTATTTAAAATTATATTCTGTTAGTTGTTCGTTGGTTAATAAATATTTGTCAACCTGAGCAAACCATTTGTATGCTTTACGATATTTCTTTTTTTGATATTGAAATAGTGCCATTTCAAAAATAGCTTCTTCGTAATATTTATTTTCGGGGTGTCGTGAAATAAAGTTACGTATTAAATAATCGGCATCGCGATGAAATAAATACATTGCACATCGTGCATTATAATATTCGGCATTAGCTCTATCAAAAACAAAGCTTTTATTTTTTACCTCTAAGGTTTTTTTAAAATACTGTTGAGCATCGGTATATTTTTCTTTGTTATAAAGATTTAATGCCTCGTTGTAAATTACATTAGGGTTATTATAAATAACGGTTTTCTGAGCAAAAGTATTGAAACTTAATGCTATTAAGAAAACAAATCCTATTTTTAAAAGTCTATTTTGCATAGTAATACAAATATATTTGTGAAATAATATTTATAAAAAACTCTATAAAATTAAAAAAGTTTTATTTTGTTTATTTTCGTTTTATTCAATTAGCTGATACATAGTATCGCTTAATCAAATAAACTAAAAACCTTATCAAAATAATTATGTTTTATAAAATTTGACAGTTTTTTATAAATACTATGTAAAATTAACTAATTTACATATTGGTTTTACATAGCACTAAGCTTATTAATTAACAATTTATTGTTAATTGGTTTTTGAAGGATAAATTGTAAGGATTTTATTTATTTTGAGGGCTTTCATATTTTTTTAATGTAGTTCAAGGCGATAATGTTTACCCCCATAATTAGTTTCTAAAAAAAAATCGTCATCTTCTAATTTCATAATATCCCATTCAGTACGTGTAGCCATTGGACCACGTGTAATGGTAGAATCAAATCCACTTGGACTAACAATAGATAAGTGAAAATTTATCTGTATAGATTTTTGTTTGTTTGATAAATTCCAAGAACCATTACCAAGAAAATAATAACTTGTATCATTTACATGTTTAATATAATAATAATATATTTTATCAGGAGTACCATCTTCAAGCGTAATAAATTGAATAGGTGATACTTTAAAATAGTTGTTTTTCTCATTTTCTATAAAATAATAATTAACACTATCAATACCATCTACATAATAATGTTTAAAATCATAAGAACCTTTTTTAAGTATATTTGTTATACTTTTTACAGTACCCCCTTCGGGGTATTTACGGCAAGAGCTTATTGTAAAAATTATTATGAGTATTAGAGCCCCACCCCAGCCCTCCCCGAAGGAGAGGGTTGGGGTGAGGTTTGTTTTGCTTTTTATTTTTTTGTTCATTTTTTCGTGTTTTTAATTTTGCTGTTTTTATTTTGTCGTCATTGCGAACATAGTGAAGTAATCTGTATAATTTAGGGGATTGCTTCTTCGTTCCTCATCGCAATGACGATTTAATTCTTTTTCTTTTAGTTCGTTTACTTGTTTTTGTAGCTCAATAATATATAGTGTAAGTTCTTCTACTTTTTTAAGTAGTAGCTTATTCATTTTGCCTGAGTTTAGGTGGTTTTCTTTTACGTTTTCGGCACTTGGTATTTCGGGTAAGTGCTTGTTTTTGTCTAAATGAATGGGGAGGGGTAATTTTTATAATGCAAATATAGTAATAATAATATAATGCTATTGTCAAACATATACTAAAACCATTTAGCTTTTCAGAAATTTATACGGATTTATTTTTAGAGTTTTAAATTTTAATTATAACTCGTTACGCTTCCAATTATAAACAAATAAAAGAGAAAAAGTAAAACTCCCGAAAAGCTATTTGGTTTAGTATACTAAAATTAAGCTTTTACAGCAATAGTTTCAACCTCAACCATTACACCTAAAGGTAAACCTTTAACCGCAAATGCAGCTCGTGCAGGAGGGTTTGAAGAATAATATTTTCCATAAACTTCGTTCATTGCTCCAAAATTTTCCATATCGCTAAGTAAGCAAGTAGATTTAATAACATCGGTAAATTTATAACCTGCTTTAGTAAGTATTGCCTCAATATTTTGCATTACTTGCTCAGTTTGTTCAACAATACCACCTTCAACAATTTTACCTGTTTCGGCATTTAAAGGTATTTGACCTGATATAAATAACATTCCGTTTGCTTCTACAGCTTGGCTGTATGGTCCAACTGCTGCTGGTGCATTTTCTGTGTGAATTATTTTATTCATTATATTTAGTTTAAATTTCTACTAAATTATTAAGAATTTTACTAAAAAAAAATTATATGTAACTTTGTAGCATAAAAAAATTATATGTCCTCGCAAAGAATTATAAATATTGCAAAAAAAACTATTTTAGCTGAAGCTGATGCTATAAAGAAATTATCGGAGTATTTAGATGATGATTTTGTTAATTCTGTTGAAGAAATATATAATAGTAAAGGAAGATTAATAATTACAGGTATTGGGAAAAGTGCGAATATTGGAAATAAAATTGTAGCTACATTAAATTCGACAGGAACTCCTGCCGTATTTATGCATGCTGCTGATGCTATTCATGGCGATTTAGGTATTATTCAAAATGATGATATTGTTATTTGCATATCAAAAAGTGGAAATACCCCCGAAATAAAATCGCTTGTACCAATAATAAATAACACAGGAAATACTTTAATATCAATGGTTTCAAATGTAGATTCGTATCTTGCAAATCATTCAAAATATGTACTTAAAGCAACTGTTGAAAAAGAAGCCTGTCCTAATAATTTAGCTCCAACAAATAGTACCACTGCACAACTTGTAATTGGCGATGCTTTGGCTGTATGTTTGCTTGAGTTAAAAGGCTTTACAAATAATGATTTTGCAAAATACCACCCTGGGGGAAGTTTAGGAAAGCGTTTATACTTAAAAGTTGGCGATTTGCTTAAAAATACTAAAATGCCAAAAGTTATTGCATCAGATAGTATTAAAGATGTAATTATTGAAATTTCGGAAAAACGTTTTGGTGCTACTGTTGTTATTAAAAACGATGAACTTGTAGGTATAATTACCGATGGTGATATTCGTAGAATGCTTGAAAAATCGCTTGATATATCAAAATTTACGGCAAAAGATATAATGACAGAAAATCCTAAAACAGTAAATGTAAAAACGCTTGCAATTGATGTTTTTAATATAATGGAAGAAAACAAAATAACACAACTAATTGTTGTTGATAATAATAAATACAAAGGAATTATTCATTTACACGATATCCTAAACGAAGGAATTGTTTAATAAAATTAAATAACTATGAGAAAAATACTATTTTTAGTACCTATAGCAATTTTATTAGGTTTTACACTAATAAATACTACACAAACTAACACTACTGATGGAGAAAAGTTTAAAGTTAAAATAAACGATTCAACTGAAATAACTATTGTTCAAGCTATTAATTCGGAAACTAAATTGCCAGTATATTATTACAGTAAATTATATGTACCTGCCTGTAATACAGGCGAATGTAAAATAATTGATATAACAATGTATTGGGATATTTACGGAAATTATTTTAAATATATTGTTCCTAAAGCGAGTCCTTTAACTAAAGCCGATCATAAGCCATTTAAAAAAAGTGATTACAGTAAATTACATATAATTTTAACCGATACAAGCTCGTCGTTAAAAACTTTGAAATTTAATGAACTAACCGAAAAGCAAGCTGTTAAACGATTTAAAACTGACGGTAAAACAGGAGCATCAATAAAATTTATTGGCGAGTTGCATATTAAAGGTGCAGTAAAAACATCGCATACATTATGGCATATTGCTAATGATGAGGCTCACGATAAAATTGCACATGCTACAAATAAGTTTTTTAGCGATAATAAAGAATTGCCTAGTTTATTTAAAAACGAGCCTAAATCAAGCACCGATATTATTAAAGTTTTGGTTGATGTTGATAGATTTAATTTAACACAAACTCAATATGTAATTAAAAATATTGAAAAGTATAAAGTTGAACTTAAGCCTATAAAATCAGCTTTAAAAAATAGTTTTAAAGATGGAAATGCTGATAAAGCAATTCTTTTTGCAAATTTTTGTTTACGTAATCAATATAAATCAGGTAAAGCAAATAAAGTTGTTAAATCGATTAATTATTTTGAATAGCTTTTTTCTACTTTTATATACTCAAACCAAATAGCTTTTCAGTTTTTCTACTTTTTCTTTTTCCATTTTTATTTGCTTAAAATAGTAAGCGTAACAAGCTATGCTTAAAATTTTAAACTCTAAAAAAGAAAAAATAAACTCGTATAAATTCCCGAAAACCTAAATGGATTGAGTATATCTAAAAAAGGGCTATCTCAATTTTGAGATAGCCCTTAATAATTTAATCTGTCTGGGTTTAATTTCCCGTTCCTTATGACGTATAAAAGAATACTATTCCTGAACAATAGCTCGTTTGCTTGCAGCAAGGAGATTTATTTTACAGTATTATCTATTTCTTTTTAAAATCGTCGAAATCTCGTTGCGATTTTAATAAGTTAGTACCATTTAGTAGTAAATTTTTAACTTCGTGTAAAATTCCTAAGTACAACATAGAATTTTTAGTGCCAGCTTCTTTGTGTTTAACACGTTTAATCTGAATTGTACGGTACTCATTCATTTGGTCAATTAAGTTTTGACGTAAATTAATTATTGAACGTACATTTTCGTATTGTTTTGTGTTAATAGTATTAATAATTTGTTTGTAATACTCACGAATATCTTTCGCAACAGCTTTTAGTTCAATAATCTGTACTTCTAGTAACTCACCAAAGTTATTTTCAATATGCTCGTAACTCGAACCTGAAATAAATGTTAAATCGTGAGCTGTTTCTCTTAAATAATCTAGAACCTGAACATAAAAGTGACTTGTTTTTATTGAATCCTCATCAAATTTTTGAAGTGTTTTATAAATATTGTCTTTTAAATATTTTGCTTGTTTGTTTAGTACATCAACATCTTTTTTAGTACTCTTTAGTAGTTTACGGTCTTCGTTTTCAAGTCCAAGTACAATATTATCGAAAATACCCGAAACCTGTGTTAATGTATCAGTAATACTTGCAGTACATTCTTCTAAAACATTATCTTCAGCTACATCTTTAATTATTGCTGATTTTTCTTTTTCCTTCTTTTTTGCGAATGCATAAGACTTAATTACTAAGAAAGTAACAACACCCATCATTGTAAACATTGCATAAAATCCGCCAAAGCTAAATAGTAGAGCAACTAAAAATGCTACGGTAAATGCCGAGAATGCAGTAAAAAACCAGCCCCCAATTACAGAAATTACACCAGTTATTCTAAATACAGCACTTTCTTTATCCCATGCACGATCGGCAAGCGATGTACCCATTGCAACCATAAATGTAACATAAGTTGTTGAAAGAGGTAGCTTAAAATTTGTTCCTATCGAGATTAAAATACTTGCAACAACAAGGTTAACAGCAGCTCTAATCATGTCGAAAGCTGGAGGGTTTTTCTCTTGTGCTTGTTTTTGTTTAAATGATTGAGAGTCGAATTTATTCTCTAAAAAATGGTTTACTCCTGCGGGTAAAACTTTCTTTAATGCTTTGTTCGATTTTCGTACGCTACGCACCATATTACGTGCCATAATTGATGAACCAAAACGCTCTTCGCCTTCACTTTGGCTACTTAAATCTAATGATGTTTTAATAACTGCACGCGATTTTTTCGATATCCATAAAGTTATTACCATTATTAAACCTGCAATAACTAACAAATAATACTCGGTTGGTACTTTACCTGTAAGTCCGCTCATTAAATGAGTACTTGCATCGGCTCCACTTGCAACCCAATCTTGATATGCGTGGTATCCTGCTAAAGGAACTCCAATAAAGTTTACAAGGTCGTTTCCTGCAAAAGCCATTGCAATTGCGAATGTTCCAACAAGTACAATTACTTTTAATATATCAACTTTCAATAACTGAAATACTTTTAAAATAACTGTCCAAGCAAGAAAGCTATAACCCATTATTAATAGTGAGTTTACTTTTACCCAGTCTTTTAAAATCATTCCATCAGGCATTTCAAATTTTGAGTAAGTAGAGCCTTTAATACCTTTTATTAATATAAAATATGTGATAGCTGTAATTGCTAATCCACCCCATATAGCACCATAATATTTCATATTTTTATCGTAATTAAACGAAAAAATAATACGCGATAAATATTGAACTAATGCTCCAACCGAGAATGCAACTATAACCGATAATAAAATACCCGAAACAATTAGTACCGCTTTACTCGTGTTTATAAACGTGCCTACATCAACCGTATGCCCCACAATTTCTTGTATTTGTGCAATAGCTTCTGGTTGTGTTCCTAATTTAACTAATGCTACCGAAACTGCGGCTCCAAGCAACTCAAATACAATTGAAACTGTTGTTGATGTTGGCATTCCAAATGTATTGAATGTGTCGAGCAAAATAATATCGGTAAGCATTACTGCTAAAAATATTATCATTATCTCAGAAAAATAAAAGTGCTCAGGATGAAAAATTCCTTTTCGAGCTACTTCCATCATACCACTAGAAAAAGTAGTGCCAACAAGAATACCGAGTGCAGCAACACCCATTATTATTTTAAATGGAGCAGCTTTGGCTCCAATTGCCGAATTTAAAAAGTTAACGGCATCGTTACTTACACCTACAATTAAGTCGGATATAGCAAGTGCAAATAAAACTACAACTAAAATTAAATAAATATTTTCCATTTCGTCTTTATAAATTAATTACAAGGCAAAATAAAATATTATAAATTTCAAATGTGTTACTTGTGCAATAAGTTAATGTTAAGTTAATGTTAACTATTTAATTGGTATAAATTTGTATAAATTACCGAAAAGCTGAATGGATTGAGTATACAATTTAAATCAAAAATTACTACTAGCTCGTTTGCTTATGGCGAGGAGATTTATTTCTACATTTCGCTACCAATATTTTCTATTTCGTTGTGTAAGCTAGGTCGTTCAACACTCTCAACAATACTAAAATAATGAAAAGCAAGAGCAATCATAGGTATTGTGTACGAAATATAAGATACTATTTGAGATAGAGCAATAAAAAAGCCGTAAATTATTTTATAAGTTTCAGTATCGCCACCATGCATCATTATTGTTGATTGAATGATAAGTGATGGTATTGTAAAAATATAATTAACTACCATAATAATAACGTAAGTTACTAAAAGCAATAAAAACGTCCACCACCAACGTTTATGCGTAAGTAAAAACGAACGAGAAAAGGCTTCGCTAAAACCTTTACCTTCTATTAATAAAGCAATAAGTAGTAACGAGAGTGATACAATTAAATATATACCAGGTATTAGTATCATAAAAAACCCAACGGTAATAACTAAACCAAAAACTATTTGTGCTCCTAAAATTGGGAAAAAGTTTTTTAATGCAAATTTCCATACATCTATGGGCTCAAAATTCTCAAACCCTTTTTCATTATATAGTTTTATATATCCGTAAATTAGTCCATTAAAAATAGTGTAGCTAGTTGATGCTAAAAGAACATATAAAAAAGCATAACTACTCATTTGTCCTATCATATTAAAAATGTTTAAACTACTGCCTATCATTCCTGAATACATAGAAACATTAAAAAATGCATATACTATTGCCGACATAATAATAAAAGGCGAAGCATAAATTAATAATACCTTCCCTAGTGGTTTAAAATTTTGTTTTAAAAATACAAATGTTGCATTTAAAATATCGCCAAATTCTCTATCTTGTTTAAAATCAACTAATTTTTCCATTGTTTAATCTATTTGGGTTTAATTCCCCGTCCATTAGGACGTATAAAAAACTGTTTTACAAAACAATACCTCGTTCGCTTGCGACGATGAGGTTTATTTATACTCAAACCAAATAGCTTTTCGGTTTTTCTACTTTTCCTTTTTTATTTGCTTAAAATTTTAAACTCTAAAAAAGAAAAAATAAACTCGTATAAATTCCCAAAAAACTAAATGGATTGAGTATATATTTTTTTGGGGTAAATAAAAAAGTACCATATTATTAATGAAGCCGATGCTCCTATAATTAATAGTTTTATAAATATTGGCATAAAAGTATATCGGGTAACAAAGCCTTCAATAAATCCGGCAATAATAAAAAAAGGAACTAAGCCAAGTACAATTTTAGCAGCTCTTTTTGTTCCAAATTTAAACGAATCGATACGTTTATAAGTTTTAGGAAAAAGAATAGAATTGCCAATAACAAGACCTGCACCACCTGCCACTACTATCGAAAAAATTTCAATTGTGCCATGTAGCCAAATACTACTCATGCTTTGTAGTAAAACTCCCTCTTTAAAAAGCATATAATGAAATGCACCTAGCATTAAACCATTTGTAAAAAGAATATAGCCCGTACCTACCGAAAAAAACACGCCTAATAAAAACGCTAAAAACGAGACTCTAATATTGTTTACAGTAATTCCTAAAAACATTTCAGCTTCGCTAGCCTTTTTATAAACAGCCATTGGGTCGCCATTTTTTACATTCTCGTGAGTCATATTTACATAATTATCGCCTAAAATAAGACGCACAAAACCATCATCGTTTGCTGCTGAAAGAAATCCTAAACTTGTCGATATTATTGTAATAAGCAAAGAATAATAAAAGTATTTTCTGGTTTTATAAAACATTAGTGGGAAATCGTATTTCCAAAAAGCTTTTACTCTGCCTTTTTTCTCTTTTTTTGTTTTGTAAATTTCTTGATGCGTTTTTAAAGCTAGTTCGTTTAAATAATTTTTTATATCACTTTCAGGATAAAATGTTTGAGCATAGGCTAAATCATCGGTTAGCTGAATATACAAATCAGAAAGTTTATCGGTTTTAATATCGCTATTATTAAACAAATACGATTCGAATTCTTTCCACCTATCAATATTCTTATTTATAAAAACTATTTCTTTCATTAGTTTATAAAAATATAGTTTTATAGTTAAAAAACAAAGTTTAAGTTTGAATAAGCAATTCAATAAATTATTCTAAACTTTTTAGTACTATATACTCAAACCAAATAGCTTTTCAGTTTTTCTACTTTTTCTTTTTCCATTTTTATTTGCTTAAAATAGTAGGCGTAACAAGCTATGCCTAAGATTTTAAACTCTAAAAAAGAAAAAATAAATCCGTATAAATTCCCAAAAAGCTAAATGGATTGAGTATATACTCAAACCAAATAGCTTTTCAGTTTTTCTACTTTTTCTTTTTCCATTTTTATTTGCTTAAAATAGTAAGCGTAACAAGCTATGCCTAAGATTTTAAACTCTAAAAAAGAAAAAATATACCCGTATAAATTCCCAAAAAACTAAATGGATTGAGTATACTATTATTTTTGTACAAGTAATAGTGCCATTAATTTTTAACCACAGATTTATAGGATTTATAGGATTTTTCTTTTGTCAGTATCGCAGATTCTTTTCTGATTTTACTGATGTAACGGATTTGTTGTTTCGCATTACAAAATTTGGCTGCTTTAGGCGTGATGCTTTTGCCTTTTCATCCTCGTTACAAACGAG
>Ga0256827_10000207_pt1 | contig 34878 bp, 25 predicted proteins | sample CV84metaG_FD_185977 | JGI IMG/M metagenome (GOLD analysis project Ga0256827, IMG submission 185977) | Hydrothermal vent microbial communities from East Pacific Rise, Pacific Ocean - CV84 | ecosystem: Environmental > Aquatic > Marine > Hydrothermal vents | place: Pacific Ocean: East Pacific Rise...
TCCTAAAATATTAAATATTATTGATGTTGATGGTGTAAGAATAAATTTTGAACATGGTTGGGGATTGGTTCGTGCTAGTAACACAACACCAGTTCTTGTAACGCGTTTTGAGTCTACTGATGAAATTATAGTAAAAGAGTATGAAGAGAGTATAAATACTTTAATTCTTAAAGCTAAAAAAAGCTTATTAGAAGAGGTATAAAATTATATGAAAAACAGAATATATTTTAATAACGTTAATAGTGCAACAAATCAAAAAAATGAACTTTTTTCAAAAATAAAAGAAGAGTCTAACAGTATCGGATACTATCATCTTCCAAAACAAAATATTGATAATATTTTAGAATTTTCTAATAATTTTGATGAAAATATAGAGAACATAGTTGTTCTTGGTATTGGTGGTAGCTCTTTAGGTGCAAAAGCAATTTATGAATTTTTAAAACCCATGAAAACACCTATACGTAAACTATTCTTTTTTGAGAGTACTGACCCATTAAATATTGCCGATACTTTAAAACAACTTGATATTAGTAAAACACACTTTTTAGTTATTTCAAAATCAGGAGGAACGGTTGAGACCATCTCTATTTTTAAATATATCTTTGCCCCAAATCCTAATAAGGATTCATATACATTTATAACCGATGAGGGTTCAAATTTAGATAAATTTGCAAAAGATTTAGGATCTAAAATCTTTTATCTACCTCCCAATGTAGGAGGTAGATTTTCTGTACTTTCTGTTGTAGGATTACTTCCACTTACTTTATGTGGTGTAGATATAAAAGCTCTACTTAATGGAGCGAATAAAGTCTCAGATGCCTTTTTTAAAGAAGGTATATTAAAAGATAGACTGTTAGATAAAGCTCTATTTTATGCAAAAAATCATGATACATACAACATAAACTGTATTTTTGCATATTCTGAAACATTAAAATATTTTACAGAGTGGTACGTACAACTTTGGGGTGAAAGTTTAGGAAAAAGACAACAGTATTCAAATGACAATGTAGGATTAACACCTATTGGACTTATTGGACCAAAAGATCAACACTCATTTTTACAATTAATTATGGAAGGTAAACGAGATAAATCAGTCACATTTATTAAACTTGAAGAGTTTGAATATGAGATGTATATTCCTCCTATATCATTAAAAAATTTAGAATCTCTCGATACCCTTAATAATGTTGCTTTTCACGATTTAATCAATATGCAATGTGACTCAGTTATTGAAGCTTTAAAAAATGAAAAAGAGATACCTCTTGATGCAATTCTTATTCCGGATGTTTCAGCTATTAGTATTGGATCATTAATCTATTACTATGAACTTTTAACTTCTTTAGTTGGTAGTTTAATGGAAATAAATACTTATGATCAACCAGGTGTTGAAGCAGGAAAAATTATTTTAAAAAGTAAATTAAAAGAGCACTAAGCTCTTTTAATTTTTAAATATATATCTTATTGTACTTCCCTCAATAATAATATAATCAGTAAGAAGAACAGCTAATTTTAACCCACGCCCATTCTCTTCTAAATAATTTAATTTTTTTGATTCTTTTTTGGAGGGAAACTTTTTTATCCCTTCTCCTTGATCTGTAATTTCAAGAATTATATGAGTTGAAGTAATAAAAACCTCAATAGTTACTTCTTTATCCACAGATTGTTTATTACCATGTAAAATTGAGTTGGTAACCATCTCCTGACTAACTAAAAGAATATTTTCTAAAGTTTTCTTATTTGTAGTATCTATTAAAAAGTTTTCTAACCACTGATAGACTTTATCTAATAATTTAAAATCACTTTTAATTACCAATCTATTTGTCATAATAGATTCATCTTTAACTGTTACAGTTATCTACTATTGTTATAAGTTTATGCAATTGAGTAAGTTCAAAAAGCTCTTTCGGTTGCTCTTCTAGTCCACAAAGCTCAAGCTTTTTATTAAGTGTATTTAGTTGTTTAAAAATACCAATAATAACAGATAATCCAGAGCTATCAATAAAAACAACTTTAGAAAAATCAATAATAATATTATTAGGATTATTTTTAATCTCTTGACTAATCTCTTTTTTAATCTCTTGCATATGATTAATATTAAACTTCTCTATATTAAGTGTAATCTTTACTCTATTATCAATCTTTTCTATAATTACTTTCATGCTTATTTCCTTTAATAAATTATACATAGAATATATATATTATTATTAATATATAATTAAGTTTATAATAATAACTATACTGATTAGCTTTTGTTTAACGTTTTAAAAGAGAATCTGTTTAAAAGCATTTAATTTCATATTATTATTACTAAAAAATATCTTTTACTAAAAAAGCAGATTATTATTATAATAATAATATAATATTTTAAGAAAAGAAAATATTAAGTATTTTTTCTTAAAATATACTTAATCAAATATTATAAAAGGGAAAATAATGAAAAAAACACTTAAGACTTTACTCTTAATACCAACACTCTTACTTCCATCATTTTTTTTAGTAAAAACTATAAAAAAAGAACCATTAACCTGGAATACAAGTAATGAATTTCAATCAGATGAGCCTATATTTTATAGTAATGACTTAAGTAGTGATCTTGAAGATGAATTAAATCTTAAAATTGTAAATATGCAAACACCCAAAGAGATAAGAGTAAATCCCATTACTCCCAGTTTAGTTGAAATAAATTTAATACCAAAATTTGCAAAAAAAGTATTCAAACGAGATCCACTAAAGAGTCAAGATGTTGAAAAATCTTCTTATTATTTAATCTCATCAGATGATGATTCAAATTATAATGAAGCACTTCATCCTCTTAAAAGTGGATTAAAAAGACGTGTAATTTCTGCTCCTATTATTAAAGATGATTTACGTATTTTAGAAAGTATTTATTTGGAATTTCCTTATGAGTTGCAAGATGATTATCACTATACAATTACTTTAGATAAAAATTTAACAGGTTCAATAGAGACTCTAACTTTCACCTATAAAGAAAATCGTATCTCAACAGCCATACATGTTGATCCAGAAGGATATTTACCTACAGATAAGAAAGTAGCTTACTTAGGTATGCAACTAGGTAGTTTAGGAGAACTAGTAACAGCAGATTTATCTTTTAGTGTAAGAGAGCTTGAGAGTAATGATACCGTCTACAATGGTACTGGTACCATAGAAAATTCAAGTGGATGGAGAGAAAATTTTACAAATTTAGATAAACTTTATAAAAATGTTGTAGCATTTGATTTTTCCTCCATTGAAGAAGAAGGGGAGTATGTTATTGAGACACCAACTTTAGGGATGAGTCAACCAATCGTTATTGCTAATAATATTTACAGAAAAACACTCAATACCTTAGCACTTGGTCTATATAATCAGCGTCGAGGTGAAGATATTGTTCTACCCTATAGTAGACATGAACGACTATCAACAATTGAAAATAATACCTATATTTATAATAGCGAAAATTTAGATCCATTTATTATCAATAATCCTAAATTTAATGGTATTAAATACCCAACAGTAAATGAAGGTAAAAAAGTCTCATTTGAGGCTGCAGGACATATGGATGCAGGGGACTACTCTATCTACACTTACAATAGTTCCATATTTACATGGCAATCTCTAGTGGCACTAGATACTTTTGGAGAAAAATTATCTTATGATAACTTGGGTATTCCTGAATCAGGAGATGATATTCCTGATATATATCAAGAGATGCTATTAGATTTAAAATGGCTTATGGGCATGCAAGATGATGATGGTGGTGTTTTTGGTATGAGTAAACCAAAAGGACAAAGTTATCAAAGTAAAATGACAGGAGTAGATAAAAATTTAGAACGATACTTAACACCTAAAGACACCCCACACACAGCAAGTTTTGCAGCAACCATGGCACGTGCTGCACGAAGTGAAAGTGTCAAAAAATATAATTCTGAACTTGTAGATAGTTTAAAAGAAAAAGCACTAAAAGCATGGGATTGGTTAGAAAAAAATGATGGGTATGATGGATGGCATCACTATGGAGCAAAAGAAAAAGATAAAGATGACAGAGTATGGGCAGCTATTGAACTCTATGCACTTACTGGAGAGAGTAAATTCCATGACTATTTTGTAAAACACCATCAACCTGAGCTACGTGATAATGGTGTTCACTTTTTTAATCATGGTTATGGATTTACCAATAGAGTTGTTGCCCTTTGGGATAAAGAACAAATACCATATGCCTTAAATGAAGAGATGAAAAACAGATCAATTAATCGCTATAAAGAGATGCTCCAACACTATATTGATTTAGCTGATATTACACCATATAATATTATACTAGAAGGTGCAGAGAAACGTTGGAATCAACTAGGGTGGTATTTCCCTCTTTCTCAATATGGTTTTGATTTGGTTTTGGGTCACTATTTATATGATAATGAACGTTATTTAGATTTAGCTAAAGATCAACTACATTTTAGTTTGGGTGCTAATCCTAGTAACAAATCATCTATTACTGGTTTAGGAAATAGAAGAGTTCAATCATTAGTTGATCAAAAAAGTAGATTTGATCAGATAGCACAACCAGTTAATGGAATTCCTGTCTCACCTATTGTAAGTGGTAACAGTTGGTTAAACCAATATGGCTATGCCTTAAGTAACTATACCTACCCTAAAACTAGCTATGACTTTAGTGCAAGTATGGCATATGGTTTACTAGATGAGACCTATGATGGATGGAATGTTAATGCTGAATTTACTATTGAAAAACTAGGTGCGATGCTTATTGTTTTAGGTTATATAGATGAAGTAGAAGATGAAGATTATGACTATCCAGAATTTACTTTATCTGTAGAGGCTTTGGATAATGGAGAATTTAAACCTCATTTAGATTTTACAAATACACCTGATGGTGGTAAAGTAACATGGTTTGCTAATGATGTAGCTGTTTCTGTAGATCCTAACTTTATTTTAAAACAGGATTTTAATGCACCAACTTATAAATTAGGTGCTGAAATAGTAGATAATAATGGTCGAAGATGGTTCTCTAGCACATTAGTAAATACCAGAGACTACTCTAATACAAATATTCCATTAGAAGCATTTGAATCTATACGTTATGCAAACGTATGGCACTTTGATGATAATTTAAGTAGTGATAAGGGAGTAGAGTTAAATTTCAAAGGTAATACCTTTTTTGATGATACAAACCTTTTTTGGATGAAAGAAGCAAAAGGAAAAGCACTTCGTGTTAATGGTGATGGGGACGGTGTTGAAGCACAAATCTCAATCAATCAACTTTTAGATGGAAAAGAGATTGATGAAATTAACGATATAAGTATTGAAGCCTTAATCTATTCAGAGTCATTAATTAAACAAGATAAATTAGCAGAGATAATTAAATTTGCACAATCTTGGAAATCTCAGCTACAATTAGTACGTTTTAAATGGGAAGATAATCTTAAAACGAGACTTTCAAAACAAATCTTAGGTGATGAAGGAAATATAAGCAATGCATTGACACTTAATCAATGGCACTATATAAAAATGAAAATAGATAAACAACGTCTCTACTTAAGTATCGATGGAATAACTATCTATAATATACTTAGAGATGAAGAGGTAAATAGTTTATTTAATAGTGGAGATATAAGTATTGCTTTAGGTGATTTTAATGGTTGGATTGATGAATTTAGAGTATTAATTAATGAAGATGAGCCAAGAGTTCCTAATGAACCATTCAACTCAGAGAGTTATGCAAATATATGGCATTTTGATAAAAATCTCAGAAGTGATAAAGGTATTAGTTTAAGTTTTCAAAATGATGCTTATCTTGATAGTGAAAACCTTAGATGGATGAAAACAGCTAACGGTAAAGCTCTTCATGTCAATGGAGATGATGATGGAGTAAAAGCAAATATTGATATAATTAATCTACTTGAAGGAAAAAGTTTAACTGATCTTAATAGTTTAAGTGTTGAAGCATTAATCTATCCAGAATCATTATTAGCACAAGATAAGTTAGCAGAGATGATTAAATTTGAGCAATCATGGGGAGCTCAATTACAATTAGTCCGTTTTAAATGGGAAGATAATCTTAAAACAAGGCTCTCAAAACAAATCTTAGGTGAAGATGGAAAAATAACAGATGCATTAACCTTAAATCAATGGCATCATGTTAAGATGAAAATAGATAAACAACGTATCTATTTTAGTATGGATGGTAAAGAAATTTATAATAAAGCTCGTGATGAAGAGGCAAACTTATTATTTGATTATAGACAAATCAATCTCTATCTAGGTGACTTTAATGGTTGGATTGATGAATTTAGAGTTAAACTTGAGATGAATGAGGGGGAATAATCCCTCCTCAAAAGTAATATTTTCACTACCTATAAATACTTGATCTGCCAATTCTTTTTGTTCAACAACATACTCTTTATGCATCTCTTTTACAAAACCATTTATCATCTTCATATTCTCTTTAATTGAAATATTTCTCTCTTCTAAATCTCGTAAAAGTCTTCGTTGAATTCTTAACTTTTCATCAACATCAAGATATATTTTTATACTACAAATATCTCTAATCTTTTTTATATAAAAAGGATACAAACCTTCAAGAATAACATATTGAATATCTTTTTCTATTTCAAGAATATAACTCTCCTTTGAAACGTAATCATAAGACCGTTTAATAACTTGACCCGTAGATAAAAAAACAGATAAATCATCATATAATAAATCTATATCAAAAGCATTAGGGTGATCATAATTCTCAAATAGATGCGTATGCTTATTTTTATAATAATTGTCCATAGAAACAATACTGACATTTATATTACAGTGCTGTTTATATAACTCTTGTATCTTTTTAGAAAGAGTTGTCTTTCCAGAACCTGTTCCCCCAGCAATAGCAATTATCATTAATATCCTTTATAAAAGAGTTAAAAGCCTAATATTTTACACAAAGCCCTTCATGAGTATAACTCTCTTTTTTTATCATATCATAAATAGTTGACTCAAATAGTGCCTTCTTATTTAAAAAAAGTCCTGTATTCATATGTATATTTTGATCCACATGACTTTTTTTAATAATAGATTTTTGTTTTATAAGACAACCACTACTGATAACACTATTTTCAATTTCAACATCTTTTTCAATAACACAATTATCACCTACAATTACAGCACCTGAAAGCTTCGCTGATTTATGGATATAAACATTTTTACCAACTTGTATTGTATCGTCTGATCCATATCCTACTAAAGCACAATACTTTAATGGTTGATATATTAACTCTTGTTCTAATATTAAAATATCATCTAAACTTCTAAAATAATGATACTCTCCACTATCTAAAAAAATCCCCATACCTTGATAGATATCTTCATTAAATTTAATCTTATTTAAATCAGATGGCTTTTGATAAATCACTTCTACACCATATAAGTTTTGAAGTGTCTCAATCTTTTTATTATCTATTTGAGTACCTGCACTATAAATATAGAGTCTATTATAAGCTTTATATCTTGCCCACTCTAACCAATAATGAATAATCTCTTTTCCAGCAATATTTATTGTTTCAGGAGAGGATAAAGGATCTCCTTTATCAAAAGTATAATCACTATTGGTATCAAGCACTATATGAAGATTCATAACTCTCTCCATGAAATATATTTGATACTGTTTTAACTGAATATAATCGATCTAATTGAAAAATTTCAAACATCATAGCTGGTTGTTTATTAAGTCCTATTACTCCTATTTCAAAAGCATAATTAACACTCATCATATAAACTTTTTGTAATATTTTAATATCATCTACACTTAAATTATCTACATTTTTAAAATTAAACATAAACATATATGTTTGATTAATATCTTTTTTTAGCATTACCTTTAATTGTTCTAACATTTGAGGTTCTGTAGTATTTGTAAAGTTATAAACAATGTATCCATTTTTATACTCTTTTTTTATATCTAACATCATATTCTCCTTATTTAGATTTCCTAATCATACATCTATACTCTGCAAGAAGATTGCAAAGACATAGTCTATTAATAAGCACCTTTTTTGGCTAAAACAGCAGGTACCGTTGCAAATAAGATTTTTATATCTACCCACATAGAACGTGTAGATATATATTTTTTATCTAACTCTACTTGCTGTTTAAATGGTATCTCACTTCTTCCAGATACTTGCCAATAACAAGTTATTCCTGGTGTTATATGTAAACGTTTTAAATCATTACTAATATACTCTTCTACTTCAGAAGGTACAGGTGGACGAGGTCCAACTAAACTCATATCTCCATTTAAAACATTAAATAGTTGTGGTAACTCATCTATACTCCATTTACGAATAAACTTACCTACCTTCGTTATTCTTGGATCATCTTTCATCTTAAAGATAACACCATCTTCTGACTCATTTGTCTCTACAAGTTCTTGCTTTAATGATTCTGCATTTTGAACCATAGAACGAAATTTATACATATTAAATAACTTTCCATTACGTCCTACTCTGGCTTGAGTAAATAAAACATTACCTTTACTTTCAGCTCTTATCGCAATAGCAACTATTAACATTAATGGACTAAGTATAAGTACTGCTACAGAGGTTACAAAAATATCTAATACTCTTTTTAAAACTGGATAAACACGATATGATAACAGTGAAATATACTCAAATAAAGAGTATCTTTTCTTCTCTAAACTTGTCGCATAATATTTTTGTAAACGCTCCTCTTTCTGTTTTTTATTCCATAAATAAATTCTAATTAAAAAGAGTGGATTGCCTAAAATATAGCGTTTCCACATTCGTTTTGGCTCTTGTAGAAGACGATATACCCACTCCATACCAATTTCACGCATCCAAATTGGTGACCGAGGTATATTTCCAGAATAGAAATCAAATAATCCACCAACACCCATAATAACAGGAGCCAATATTTTATTTGAGTGTTTATCAATCCACTCCTCTTGTAATGGTGCCCCTTTTGCAACAAAAACAAGCTCGGCTTTTGAATAATTCATCATGTTAATTACTTCATTATCGTGAAAATCATAACCATTTATTGCTCCTACTATTTGTAGTTTTGGAAATTCTTGAAGTATTTTCTCTTTCATCTTCTCAGCCACACCATCTTGAGCACCATAGAGAAAAATTTTTATCTCTTCTTCTTCTGCCATTTTACAAAGAAATGGAAACATATCTGTTCCATTCATATTTTGCTTAAGTGGCATATTTACCATATTACTTGCCATTTTAATACCACTTCCATCAGGAAATACATATTTTGTTTTATTTAATATATGACGTAAAGAAGTCTGTTCATAACTCTTATTTAAAGTATCTGCATTAATAAAATACATATTACTTTTTTCTCTTTTTTGAATTTTATACTTAATAAGTTCAACAGCATCTTTCATTGTAGTATTCATAAAATTAACACCCATTAAATTTAAAGCACTTAAATAAATTTTTCTCTTGGAGCGAAAAAGTAAAGCTAGTAAAAAACGTACTGCCAGCTTTAAATCAAATAACACCGAAGTCTGCTCTATATATTCCTTGTTAACCTCATCTACGGAGAAATGATTTATTCCACTTAAGCTACGTAAAGCATAAAGAGAGATTAAACCAGGTGTAGTATTCTCATTACTACTCATAGATAAATCTATACCAACTAAGAAAATTTTTCTTTTTAGTATATCTCTACTTAAAGGTAAATACTTTACTAAATTATGCTCTGTATTAAATACATTAAGCTCTATATTATGCCCATTTTCTAATATTTGATAAACATTTTTATTAGAGAATTTTGCCAGTAAACTCATTACTGGTAATATTAATAGATAAAATAGATAAAGTATTGAAGCTATAACTTGTTCCATTATTACTTTACTTGAATTTGTTTTTTGCATACGATTCTCCATATTTTTATTATTATCTTATATCTATATGCATTTACTTTGCAAAGGTACTATTATCTAAAATAATTTGAGCATGAGTATCCCAATTAAACTTTTTCATTTGAATAAAACCCTTTTGAACCATACGTTTAGCTAAAGCTTTATCTTCTAAAACACTTTTCATAACAATAGAAATATCATCTACATCATTTGGCTTAAAATATAGAGTGGCATCTCCACCAACTTCTGGTAAAGAAGATGTAGAAGAGATAGCAATAGGAACACCACTTGCCATAGCTTCAACCACGGGAATACCAAACCCTTCATAGAAAGAAGGAAAAACAAATAGTGATGCTTGTCGATAGTAAGCAGGAAGTTGGTTATTATCAACAAAACCTAAGAATTTAATATGCCTTGAATCATTAGATGATTCAGCATATGCATGTACTACTTCTGCTCCATTCCAATCACTACCCACTAAACATAGATCATATTTTTCTTTATACTCTTGAGGCAATTTTTCATATGCTTTTATTAAATTCAGATGATTTTTACCCGGATGCTCAATTCTTGATACATAAAGGATATAAGGCTTACCTTCATTTAAAGTTTGAGTCTCTAATGATTTTAAAGGGAAAAAATTTGTAACATTGACACCATTATGATTTACCACGAGTGATGACTTATCCATATCATAATGAAGAACCATATCATTAGCTGTATTCTCACTAACTGTAAAAATCTTATCTGCTCTTTTTAGAAAAAAAGGAATAACTTTTTTAATATAGAACATTCTTAAGGCATCATATTTTTTATCCACTTGATATTGTGATAAATCATGCATTGTTACAAAAGTTCTTAATGGATAAAATGCCATTAGTCTTCGATTTCCTGCTGGTAGAAACATCCACTCATATTGACGTTTGTCAATACTAAAAGGTAAAACTAATAGATGCCAAAGTGCATTAAAAAGTGGTTTTTTAAATAATTTTGAGACAACTTTAAACTCTATATTTTCTGATATGCCTTCAAAGAACTTAACTTCCTCTTTGTTAACAATAAGATCTATTTTTCTATGTTTACTAAGTGCAGTAACAACATTTTCAATATAGTTAGCAATTCCAGACTTTCCACCATCATAGGCTAAAGCACTTATTAAAATTTTTTGCATAAGACTCCTTTATCCTAAAATATTAGGATAAAAGTATGCATAACTTTTGCAAATATATAATAAAGTAAAAAGTCTTTATGATTCTTCTTGAAATTTTCTAATATCATGATGTAAATTTTCTAAATAAGCATCAATATTATCTTTAGTTAACTCTAATCCAAAATTTAGAGAATTATTATTTTCTTTAGAAAAAATTCTCTTAAACATCAACTTAGCAATCATCGGCTTAAAATGCCAGCCATCTTTATCAAAGTTTTTACTCTCCTCCGTGATATTACTCTTTTGATAAAAACTCCATACTTTTGCTTCTGTATTATTTACAAGTGTTCGAATAGCATTAAAATATTGTTTTTCAATCTCTTGCTTATTTTGAAAAAATACATAATGAGCAATGAACTTAGGATAAATAATAAACATATCATCTTTATCAGCCAATGCTGCTAATGTTGCTACTTTTTTATTGGAATATGCTTTATAATTAGAAAAAAGTTTTCCTTTTTGTTTGTTTTCATAATCTAATTTTGATTTAATATGATCTATAGAGAGTTTATAATCTGTACTATCTTGCTTATGCAAATAAGCTTCTCTATCCATATTTAATATATCTTTTAACAAAGATGATATACCGTCAATAAAGGTATCAAACTGCAAGTAAAAAAATAGAGAATCATCATCAATTGTATCATGTAATTCTGCTAATCTCTGTTGATTATTAGCCTCTTGATAAGTAGTCTCATTCAGAGAAAATGCATCAAAACCATAAATAAAATTCTTTTTTTCTCTCTTTATTTTCTTAACCAATAATGTATTTTGTTCTAAAGATGAACCACTTATTGAAGCATTTGAAGTATGCACACCAACATACTTTTCAACCAATAAAGGGTTAATTCTCTCCACTCTTGAAGTACCAACAAGAAAATACTTTGCATTACTATTTAATTTCTTTGATACCAAGGTATCCGTATTAACACAGATATATTTTGAAAATTTATTATGGTTAGACTTCAAACCATTTACATCAATATAATAATTAAACAGTCCTATGGCTAAAACCAATAATATACTTATAAAAAGTAATCCTACCAGCCATTTTTTACCAGTCATTATTTCTCCTTAGAAATTAAAATATAAAAATTCAGATGCTTTATTCAATGAGAGAATAGCAATTATAAGTGCTGTACTTGTCCATAATAAATTTTTTAAGTTTAAGGAAAACTCTTCCATTTTCTCCATAGAATTCTTAAAAGATAAAATCATAATAAATGCTAGCATTAGCCAAATAAGAGTAAAGTAATCCCCATTAATATTACCTATAAAACCACCAAACTCAATACCAAATTGTGATAAAAAGCCCATCTTAGCTTCTAAAGCACTTGGTAAAACAACTCCATTAAACCCTAACATCCCAGATAGAACTTTTATAGCATCATCCCACTCTTTTGCTCGGAAAAAAACCCACGATATATTAATAAAATTAAAAGTTATAAACCAACCTAACCATCTCCACATTTTAAAACCAAGTCTCATCCAAAATCTATGAATTGCTAATGCAAATCCATGTAAAAACCCCCAGAATATAAATGTCCAACCAGCTCCATGCCAAATACCACCTAATATAAATGTTGCCATTAAGTTACTATAAGTTCGAACACTTCCTTTTCTATTTCCACCTAAAGGTATATAGATATAATCCCGTAAAAAACGGCTCAATGTAATATGCCAACGTCTCCAAAAATCTTGTATATTTAACGCTTTGTATGGACTATTAAAGTTAATAGGTAACTTGATATTAAATAATAGTGATAAACCTATTGCCATATCGGTATACCCAGAGAAATCAAAATAGAGTTGAAAGGTATAAGCTAAACTACAAAACCATGCTTCTAAAAAGGTTAATGTTGTCGCAACATCAAAACCTTGCGTTGCCCATAGAGAAAAGTTATCTGCTATCACTACTTTTTTAAAAATACCAATTGAAAAAATAAATATTCCTAATGAAATATTATAGTAATTCATCTTTTTTGTTCGGTGTGATGCAAATTGAGGCATCATCTCTTTATGATGAACTATAGGTCCAGCTATAAGTTGTGGAAAAAATGTTACAAAAACAGCATAATTTAAAAAATCATACTCTTTTGTCTCATTTCGATAACTATCCACCAAATAAGCAATCTGCTGAAAAGTAAAAAATGAGATTGCTAAAGGGAGAGCTAAATGTAAAAGTGATATATTTGTTGAAAATGTTAAATTAAAATTTTCTATTAAAAAATCACTATATTTAAAATAACCTAAAAGCAGTAAATTTGAAATAATCCCAAATGTTAACAAGAATTTTTTCTTCTGCTGATCTTCACCAATCAAGCTATTACCTAACACGTAATTAAAAAGCATAGAGACTAAAATAATAACTAAGTAATCAATATTCCACCAAGAGTAAAAAAATAGTGAAGCAAAGACTAAAAAACCTTTACTTGCAAGTGTTAACTTTTTTTTATTGAGATAAAAATAGATAAAAAAGGTTACTGGTAAAAAAACAAAAATAAATTCATACGAATTAAATAACATTATGCTACTCGTTTCTCTTCTAAAACATTAACATAAATGTTATCTAATTTCTGAGCAATATTTTTCCAATCGTACTGCTTAACCTCATCTAAGGAGTTTTCAATAAGAGTATATCTTAACATATCATCTTGGATTAATCTTTCCATTTGATCATATAAATCTGACATATCATCATTTTTAAAGAGTAACCCATCTTTTTCATGAGTAATAATTTTTACAATACCTCCAGTACTAGAGGCAACTACAGGTATTCCTGCTGCCCATGCTTCTAGAATAACCATTCCAAAAGGTTCATGTCGTGATGAAAGTACTAACATCTCTGCAGCACAATATGCATCTACAAGTAATTGATCTTTAGGCGTTAAATTTTGAACAAAAGTAACATTTGAATTTAACTTATTCATATTAATTTCATTTTTGAGTGTATGATAATACTCTTGATCTGAAACTGTACCAAGAAATACTAAGTGTAAATCTTTATGCTCTTTTATTAATTTAGTAAATGTTTCCAAAAGTAAAAGTTGATTCTTTTGAGTATCAATTCTAGCACTACAGAGTATCATCTTTTTCTCCAAAGGAATATTATATGCTCTTTTAAAATTTTCTCCATTCCCCTTGGAAAATTTTTCTACATCTACACCATTAGAGAGATAATGTACTTTTGAACCATATTTTTCATATGCTTTTTCATACTCAATATCAGATAAAGTAATAATAGCAGTTGCATCATCCATTACTGACCTTGAGCCAAATATCCAACCAAGAACCTTACCCCACTCATAACCATATTTTCGTTGCTCTTGTCGATGATTAACTTCACCTTTGCTAATGTTAAAATAACCTCCATGGAGTGTAATTACATAAGGTATCTTTCTCCATTTTGCAATGCTTCTTACAATAGCACCCATACGTTTTAGAGTATGTAAATGTATTAAGGTAATGTTCTTTCTTCTAAAAAGAGCAAGTAGCAAAGAGAAACTAAATAGATTTCCTCCTATAGCATCAAATTCACCTTTTTGTTTTTTTGAAAGAGGAAAAAATGGATAAAAATAAGAAAAACGTTTAATAGGAATAGAATCCAACTTTTCTTCTTTTCTTGAATCAAGAGCATTTGAAGTATAAATTTCTGATTCATACCCATAGTCTCTTAAATAATTTGCACTGTTCAAAACAACTGTTTCTGTACCTCCCCAAGAGTTTTGAGTAAAACGTCTAGGAACATGCACTAAGAGAGACTTCTCCTTATGTGACATTTCCATAATTGAAAGTAAACTTTTCTCAAATTTTTCATAAGAGAATGCATGCATAATATTATCTTGAAGTGATTTAGCCATTGAAATACGATAAGTATCATCTTCAATCATTTGCCCTACTTTTGCAACCATTTCATCTAAATCATCTGCAACATAAGCTTGTTCCTTCTGAGTGACTAATCCTTCCATTCCTAAAGGTGTTGTAACCAATGCTCGTCCTGCCATTGCTGTCTCTAATACTCTTGTATTAGTTCCTGAGGCAATATAAATCGGTAATAAAACAAAAGAACTTTCTAATATCGTTTCTTCTATTGAATCTACTTTCCCTAAAATTTTAATACGTTCATATCTTGAAGGAGTTAAGACATTACATCCTTTTCCTACAATATGTATTTCATAATTATTCTCTTCTAATTTACTTTCTATATATTGATATAATTTATTTTCAAGATAATTATAAGCATCAATATTGGCTGTAGAATCCATAGCCCCATACATAAGTATGACACCTTTTTTACCTATAGTAGGTATTTGAGGAGTTAAATCTGTAGTATTTGCTAAATATTTTGTTTTACAATTAATATATAATTTCTCAATAATTATACACTCTTCCTCATTTGAAAATAAAAAAGTAAAATTATTTTGATACAATTTTTTTTCATACTGTAGCAACTTTAAAGACTGAATAAAATAGTATCGACTACGCAATGATTTCTTTTTTTCCCATGCTTGTTGCATCAATCTTGATAAAATCAAATCAACATCTACAATAATATTTATGGTTGGTATTTTATCTTTTACATAAATAGCCAATTGAGTAAAAGCTATGCTTCTAAAAAAAAGTTCTGTAATACCATTTTCTTTAATAAAAAATAAAAAACTATTCATTGTGCTTTCAGAGAACTCCATAATAGCTTCAGGCAAAAAAAACTTTGCCTTTTGCTCGCCTCTTAATACAAAAGAAGCCTCTTCTCTTTCAGTATCAGTTAAAACAATAGCTGTCTTTACATCAAAATCTTTCTTTAAGGTATTATATATATATCTACTTCTATTTTTATCCCCACCTAAACTTTTTTTAAAAGGTCTGTCTATATATAGTAATTTTTTCATTCTACACCTTATTTAATTTTATCTAATATTCTATATTATTTTTTTGCAAATACTTTGCATGTAAAAGAAGAATATCTCTCTATATTAAGCTTTTAATCACTTTCTTATAGAAACTTTAACTAGCCTATGTTAGTATAATATAAAATATTTTTAATAAAATTTATTACAATATATATTTAAGGATTGTCATGAAAAAACTTACTATTTATACATTTATCGATGCCTTTGGAAATGAAATCTATAAACAGCATCCTGATTTTTTAAAAGAAATCATTACAGATGCAAAACCATTAACTTCTGTATTAGGATTTACAAATACATGTCTACCGTCTATTCTATCAGGACAATACCCTCAAGAACATAAACAAGCATCACTTTTTTTCTATTCTAAAAATTCACCTTTCAAGTATTTAAAACTTTTATCATTTTTACCATCATTTTTTGATCGTTTTAGGGTAAGAAATATATTAAGTAAAATTGTAAAAAAACTTCATGGATATACTGGATATTTTCAACTATACTCTATTCCATTTGATAAATTAAGTTATTTTGATTTTACTGAAAAAAGAGACTATTTTGTTCCAAATGGACCATTTAATACCATCTTTGACTACTGTGTAGAGAATAAAATTAATTATCATTCTTCAAATTGGCGTGTAAGTGAAAAAGAAAATCTCAAGGCACTAGATAAAAAAATTGAAGAAAAAGAGATTGAGTTTGCATGGCTTTATCTTCCTAGTCTAGATGGAGCATTACATATGCATGGGACACAAAGCCCAAAAATTGGAGAGAAAATAGCTTGGTTAGATAATGAAATTTCAACACTTTATAATAAAGCGAAAGAACATTACGATGAAGTTGTTCTCTATGTATTTAGTGATCATGGAATGGAAGATGTTAAAGGTGGATATGACCTCATCTCTGATATTGATAGTTTAGATTTAAACTATGGTGAAGACTATATTGCGATGTATGATTCAAGTATGGCAAGATTTTGGTTTAAAAATAAAAATGCTAGAGAAGAGATAATTGCAAAACTTGAAACCATTCTAGAAGGAAAAATTTTAGATGAAAATGAACTAAAACGTGTCAAAACCTATTTTAAAGATGGAAAATTTGGAGATTTATTTTTTGTAATGAATCCAGGAATCATGATTAATCCAAGTTTTTTTGGGAAAAAATTAATTGCAGGAATGCATGGTTATCATCCTGATGAAAAAGGTTCTAATGCAATTTTGTTAAGTACTAAAAAAATTGATGATAATATTAATAGCATTACTGACATTAGAAAAACCATGGAAAAAGAATTATCATAGATAAGGAATAAAATAAGTAATGGAAAAACCAAAACATATTAAAGAGGGACTTTTTCTGGTTGAACCAAATCGTATTGTTGCTGCTTTACGTAAGAATATACTCTATATTTTAATAGGTACCATAGGCTTTTTACTACTGGGTATAAATTCAGTTAAAAAAGAAGAAGCCAAAGTATGGCAAGCCACTAGTAAAATAATTCGATATAACAAACAGATTTCAAAAGCCAATGATGTTCCATATCAATTTCAACACTTTAACTATATTACAGCATTAGAGACCATACGATCAAGAACAAACTTAATCGAGTTAATTCAAGTTTTAGAACTAAATGGGACAACAACTCCAGAAGAAATTTACTCTAAATTTGAAATAAAAAGAGGACGTAGTTCTGATATTGTTGAAATTATTTTTACTAATTCTGATCAACAATTGGTTGCTAAAGGGGCAAATGTATTAAGTCAAATTTTTATTAAAAACTTTAAAAATGTTCAAAATGCAGCTATTGAACGTATTTATGAATATTATATCAAAAGTAAAAAAATTAAAGAAGAAGAGTATTATCAAGCAAAAGCAGCACTCTTAACATTTTTAAAAGAAAAAGGCTTAAGTTCAATTGAAAGTGAATTTGAAATTGATTATAAACTACTCAATAAACTAAATCTAAGAAAATTAGACAATGATATGAAAATAATGGAGTATCAAACATCTATTAGTGAAATCACAAAAAACTTAACCACTTTACCAGATGAAGTAAAATTAAAATATGCTGTTCGATCAGCTAATAAAAAAGCCTTAGAGATTAAAATAAAAGAGTTAAAAAGACAAAAAAAAGTTTACACTGATGAACATCCAAAAATCCGTATGTTAAGAAGTGAAATAGCTCAAATTAAAAATACTATAAAAAATGCTGGTCCTGTAGAACCAGATGAAGTAACTTATGGAACAAATCCAATAAAAAGTAATTTACGCATCACTTTAAGTAAAACAAAAATAAAATATACTGCTGCACTAGACATCAAATTAGCATTAGAGAAACAGATTAAAAATGTGAAAAAAAAGCTTGAACAATTAACCACTATCAATAGAACGTATGAAAAACTAAATATTGTTAAAGAAGATGCTTATGCCCAATTAAATATGGTATCAAAACGTCTCTATTCACTTAAAATTTCTATTGGATCGAGTAAAGAAGATTTTAAAATTTATGAAAAAGCAAAAGTACCTCAATTTCCAAAACCAAGTTTTAAAAAAGTAAAAGTAATTCTTTTAACTGTTGGAGGTTTTTTTCTCCTTACTTTTTTTATTATCATACGAGAATTTTTAGATAATCAAATTAAAACTAAATTTGATTTACAAACAAGATTTGGAATTAGAGACACAATTGCTTTAGCTTACGAAGGAAAAATATCTAAAAGAAGAAAAAAAATATTATCGTTTATAAAAAATAATATTTTTGCTAAACTAAGAAAAACAGATATATCTTTAAATAAAGAGCTTGATCTCTCTTATCAAAAAGAATTAACAAAAAGAGATTTTTCAACTCAAAAAAAGGTATTCTCATTTTTAGCAAATAGAATTATTGCAAAAGATGTTATCTCACCACATATTATTACATTAGGTAGTGATATTAAATCTAAAGAAGATAATATTGTAACTCCTATGATGCTTGAACATTTAGTATATCAAAAACATAAAATTTTACATATTCAATCACATATATCAAATAGTATAGATGAAGAGAGTATAAATTTAACATTACCTCTTGAAGAGCAATCATTTAAACCCAAAAAAGTTTCAGAATACATAGAAACTTTATTTTGGAAGATAGAAGATGACTATACAATATATATCCCAAATAAAATTAACCTTGACAAAGTTTTCTCCACCTTAAAGTCATTAGATTACGATTATATTATTATTGATATTCCTGCATATCAAGGAGCAGAACATTTAGTTCCAATGTTTATTGAACGTACTGATACTTTTTTATTATGTGCAGAGTTTAAAACATCACAGCGAAAAGTTGTTTACGATTTAATGTTACGTATTGAGAAAAAACATATACCAAAAATTAAAGGAGTTGTAAGTGAAATACACAAATATTTTTTATCTTAACCTATTAACTATGTTTCTATTTACTGCTTGCATGACTCACCCTTCTCCTAACCCTGAAGAACGTCGTGCAAAAAAGATTTATGAGAATAATAAACATAAAGAGAATAAAATAGAAAAAAAGAATATATACTTTGATTTTAATAGCTTTGAAATTGATATAAAAGCAAAAAAAGATTTAACGAGTATCATTCAGAAATTAAAGAATAATTCAAAAATAAGTATAGGGATTATAGGACATGCAAGTCAAGAAGGAACAGATAAATATAACCTTGTACTTTCTCATTCCCGTGCTAGTGCTATATATAATTATCTTTTGAGTAAAAGTATTCCTAAAAAACAAATTATTCAAATAATTGCTAAAGGAAGTACAGAACCTATATGTACAGAGGATACTCCCTCATGTAAAGAGAAAAATAGAAGAGTTTTACTCATTATAGGAGATGATAGCTATATTAATACTGAGGATTATCAACTTATAGATACAAAAATAAAAATGTTAAGAGAGGGAAAGAGTAAAGAAGAGCTCAAACAAGAACTTATTGCACTGCAAAAAGATAAACCTATGCCATATAAAATAGGTTCTGGTGATATGTTTAATATCTCTATTTATGGTGAGCCTGAACTAACTATTAAAGGTGGAATTGTTAAACCTGATGGTACATTAACAATTGGTATGGTAGGTGATGTAAAGGTCTCAGGTTTAAGTATTAATGATGCGATGATAAGAATATCACAAAAACTCAAAAAATATTTAATGAAACCTATTGTCTCTTTAATCCCTGCATCTTTTAGAGCTCAAAGTTATACTATTTTAGGAAAAATTAACAAACCAGGGAACTATCCTGTATATGAGACCTCTAAAGTACTTGATACAATTGCTGATGCAGGAGGTTTTTCAATTGGTATTTTTAAAAATAACACCATTGAACTAGCTGACCTAGAACACGCTTTTATTCGTAGAGGTACACATGTTCTTCCTGTAGATTTTATGGAGTTAGTAAGAAAAGGAAATCCTTTACATAATATTTCTCTTCAAGATAAAGATTATATTTATATACCATCTGCACTTAATACTGAAGTTTATGTACTAGGGGAAGTAAAACAAACAGGTTATTTTGGTTACAGAGAACGTATGACACTTACTCAACTGGTCAGTTATGCTGAAGGCTATACTGATAAAGCTAATATAAAAGAGGTTGCTATTATACGTGGGTACCTAGATGACCCTTCTGTTTATTTAGTAAATTTAGAAGAGGTTTTAGAAGGAAAATCTACTGATTTCATGCTTCAACCTTTTGATATTGTTTTTATTCCAAAATCAAATATTGGCGATTGGAATACAATGCTTGAACTTATCACCCCTAGTTTAGAAGGTGTAACTAGTGGATATTTAATGCAACAGCTCATACTAAAAGGTACTCAATGATCCAAAAAAGAGAAAACCATTAATAATGTCTGATTTAAAATATGTAATTTTTTTTACAGTTCTTCTTGTAGGGGTACCCCTGAACTATAAATTAGTAACAAAATACCCAAAATATGAAAAGGTTTTGTGGTTTTTGCTACTATTTTTTACCTGTAATATGGTCGACATTAACTTCGTATCTATGGAGACCTACAGAGGAACAGCTAAAGGTTTTGAGATAGGTATGGTAGATATTATTGTATTCTCTCTTTTAGCTGTTATTATTGGAAGAAAAGAAAAATATCCCCTCTCTAAGCCCCCTGGAACCTTTTTATATTTTACCTATTTTTTCTTTTCAGTTATCTCCATAGTTAATAGTGATATTGTCATATACTCTTTTATGGAACTTTGGAAAATGTTACGTATGTATATTTTCTTTTATGTTGTTTACAATATGATTCGTAGCTACAAAGATATTACATCATTATATGTAAACATCTCATATATTGCTATATTTGTTACCTATGTTGTACTTAAACAAAAGTACATAGAAGGTATTTTTCAAACCTATGGTCCATTTCCACATCAAAACTCTTTGGTTCTCTATATGATTCCTTTTGCTTCAATGTTGCTAGGACTTCTACTCAATAAAGAAAATGAAAAAATGTTCTATTGGCTTGCTGTATTTGGTATGGCTGGAATTGATATTATATCAACACTTTCTCGTGGTGGCATGGCAATGTTTGCATTAGCAACTTTTATTGTTTTTTTCCTATCTTACAGTAATAAATTTACACTAAGAAAACTGGGAATTACTATTCTATTTCTTATACTAGGAACCGGTGTTTTATATAAAGCAATGGATACAATTATTGAAAGAATTGATACAGCACCACCTGAGTCGTTAAATGTTAGAGTCGTACTTGCCATTGCTGCACAAAATATGGCAAATGATAAAATTTTAGGAATTGGTCTCAATAACTTTGCATTAAAAATAAATGACCCATATCCATATGGACAACATATAGAGAGAGAAAGTCCTGATGAAAAAGGAGGACTGGTTGAGACCATCTACCTTATGATTGCAGCTGAAACAGGTTGGCATAATTTAGGAGTATTTTTCATGTTTATTCTCTATATGTATTTTAAAAATATACGAAATTTTTTTAGATTAAAAGGGAGTATCTATCGCTATATTCCTATAGGTATCACAGGAGGATTAACCTCTCTTTATATTCAATCTACCCTAGAGTGGTCACTAAAACAGACCAATAACTTTTATGAACTAATGTTTATCTTTGCTATTATTGGATCTGTATCTAAATTTCTTGATGAAGAAGAAGAGAAAAAAAGACGTAAAGAGGAAGAGGAAGAGAATCAGTATTATTAAATTTAACCTTTTGCAATCCTTTTGCTAGATATTTGTTTAAAATATATTTAATAATATTTTTATAGGAGTATAGATGCGTATATTAACCATATCAAATTACTATCCACCACATTTTATTGGTGGCTATGAGATAGCATGTAAAGAGACTATGGATTTTTTAAAAGAGCAAGGGCATGATATTTTAGTTATCAGTTCTGACTATCAAAAATCTAATGAAACGGAAGAACAAATAGAGAGAAGCATGCGAATTACAGACTATAACTCCTCTTCCTATATCAATAAGAAATTAGATGAATATCATAATTATAATATTGTAAAGAATGCCATTCAAACCTTTCAACCTGATTTAATTTACTACTGGTCTCTTAGGGGCTTGGGTATTAAAATACTTAAAAATACAGAGGAGACAAAAATTCCAAAAATATTTGAAATTGGTGATTTTTGGATGAATGGATATATGAAAAAAAGCTCAAATATAAAAGAGTTTATCAAAAACTCTCTTCCATTTATTGATAAAAAAGATTTTGACTTCTCACCTTCTATTTGTGTATCTAAATGGATTGAAGAGGAGATGAAAATACGTTATAAAACAAAAAAAAGTTATGTTATTCCAAATGGAACAGATATTCCTTTAGCTATAAATAAATCTAATCAAACAATTAAATTTATTTTTGTAGGAAGAGTAGAAGAAGAAAAAGGTATACATATTGCGATTGAAGCACTTAATAAATTTACAAAAAAGTATCCAAATAAAAATTTTACTTTTGATATTTATGGAGGAGGAGATGTAAACTATATTCATAAGTGTAAAAAACTAGCTAAACCTCTAGGTTCTAAACTCTCTTTTAAAGGTCAAGTTAAAGAGAGAAAAGAGATCTATAAAAATGCTTCTATTTTACTTATGCCTACTCAAATGCGTGAACCATTTGGTTTGGTTATTATTGAGGCAATGGCATATAAATGTGCTGTCATCGCTACAAATGCTTATGGTCCAGCTGAGATTATAAATCATAAAGAAAATGGTATTCTCTTTAATCTAAAAGAAGAAAATGATTTATTTCAAAAAATAGAAGAACTTTATTTTAATCCAACTTTTCTTAAAAAACTTCAAGAAAATGCCTATAAAAATGTATTAGATAAATATTCAATACCAAAAGTTAAAAACAGAGTAGAAAATGTACTTAAAAATATTGCAGGAGTTGCCTAATGAGCTTAAGTCATAAAGCAATGTATAGTGCCACTCTATCAAATTATATTCATCTTATTATTAAAATAATTGCATCTTTAGTACTTGTGCGTATTATGTTTTTAGGTATGGGAAAAGAGAACTATGGATTCTGGGCTCTGTTATGGAGTATTTTTGGATACTCTGTACTTTTAGAATTTGGATTAGGAGTTACCATACAAAAAAAGAGTGCTGAATTTATGGCTACAGGAGAAATTAAAAAAATCTCTTCTCTTTTTTCAACCTATTTAGTTGTCTATTTTATTATTTCTATTTTTATAGTACTAACAACTATTATACTAAGTTTAAATATTGATACACTTTTTGTGATTACGGACAAACATAAACTTGAAGAGTACAGCTTAGCTCTACTTATTTTTGGAATTGGTAGTGCCATTTCATTTTCATTAGGTTTCGCCGATGAAATATTAAGAGGATTCCATCTACTTAAAATTAGAAATTATATTAACACACTCTTTATACTCTTAAATAGTATACTTTTATGGCAATGTGTTGTTTGGGAACAGCCTATTTACATCTATGCATTAGTTGCTGTATCAGTTCAAGCATTAAATAATATATCCTTTTTTATCGTACTAAAAAGAAAAATTTCTCATTTAAAAATCTCTTTTAAACTGGTAGATTTTTCTGATGTAAAACGTTCAATGAAATTTTCACTAAGTGCTTACCTAATCATGTTTAGTAACATTATAATTTTTAGAACAGATCAAATTATCATCTCAGTTATTGCTGGAGTTACTTTTGCAGGTTTTTATCAAATTGCAGCAAGAGTTTCTGAACTATTTAGACAATTCGCAACACAATTCCATGAAAGCTTAAGCACTAAAGCAGCAATTTTACATAAAGATAATGATAAAGAAGAACTCTCTGACTTACTTATTCACTCCAACAAACTTATATCTGCTGTTGCCACTCTTCTATTTATTCCTGCCTATATATTAATTGAACCTCTTCTCTTTCATTGGCTCTCTCTAAATGATGTAGCTACCATTATTATTGCAAAGATACTGCTTATTTCTATGTATATTTTAGTTGTTTTTAGAAGTTCAATGGTTAATATCTTATTAATGAATGATCAACATATACAACTAATGAGAGTTGGTCTACTCGAAGCATTCAGTAATATTATTTTAAGTATTATTCTTGTCTCTAAATATGGTATGATAGGTGCAGCTATTGGTACGTTAATTCCTAATATATTTTTTGCACTATTCTATAATATTCCAGTATCATTAAAATATACATCAACAAGTTTTTTAACCTATATGAAAACATATCTACTCCCTTTAATTTTCTCTTTTATTATAACTTTTTATTTAGGAAATATTTTAATTACATATATTGTTCCAAATAATATTTTAAAACTTTTAATGGATGGATTAATAATACTTTTATCTTTTGCTTTTATCTATGGTGGTTTGACATTAAAAAGAGATATATTACGAAAACTTTTTTAACTGCAAACTATTTGCGTTTAAATATATTACTATTTAAACAATAAAGAAATCAAAGGATATATAATGAAAGCAATGATATTAGCAGCAGGAAAAGGAACTAGAGTTAGACCATTAACAAATAATATTCCCAAGCCTCTACTTCCAATAATGGATGTACCTGTTATGGAATTAATTATTCTAAAATTAAAAGCTCATGGTATTAATGAAATTGTTATTAATACTAGTTATCTTTCAGAAAAAATTGAAGAGTATTTTCAAGATGGTTCACGTCTTGGAGTTGAAATTAGCTATTCATTTGAAGGAGAGATTATTAATGGTATTCGTCATGGAAAAGCAATTGGTTCAGCAGCAGGAATGAAAAAAATTCAAAATGAAAAATCTTTTTTTGATGATACTTTTCTTGTAATTTGTGGTGACGCAATTATAGATACTGATTTATCAAAAGCTATCGAGATACATAAAAAACAAGGTAGTATTTCCTCTATGCTTTTAAAAGAAGTTCCTCATGATAGTGTCTATAAATATGGGGTAGTAGAGTTAGATGATAACAATAGAATTCTATCTTTTCAAGAAAAACCAAAAGTAGAAGAAGCAAATTCAAACTTAATTAATACTGGAATTTATCTATTTGAAACAGAAATTTTTTCATATATTCCATCAAGTGGAGAGTATGATATAGGATCTGATTTATTTCCAAAACTTGTAGAGAAACACATACCATTACATGGTATTAATCTTCCATTTCAATGGATTGATATAGGAACAATAGAAGACTATTACGAAGCGAACCTTATGGCACTACATAATAAAATTAATCATATGAAATTTGTTAATAATACACTCACTGTAAATTACAACCATAATACTTTAGCTGTATAACTCATAATTTATGTTGATATAAAATAGTCCCATAATATAGATTTTAATTAATCATTTTATTTAATATTGTACAATATTAAATAACATTTAAAGACCTATCTATATAAGGGATATTATGAATAAAAATTTATTTTATACTTTACTACTATTACCAATATTAAGCTTTTCTTTTAGCATTGGTAATACTGTTTGGAACGATTCTAATCAAGATTGGAAACAAAATATTGATGAAAAAGGGTATGCTAATATTACAGTAAATCTCTATACTGAAGCCAGAAAAAAAATAAAAACAACAAAAACAGATGCTAATGGAAAATATCAGTTTACAAATATTAATGAGGGAGACTACTATGTTGAAATTGTTATACCAAAGAATTTTAACAACGTAACAGATAATGGTATTGATTTTTGGTTGGATCAAAATAGGCTAGATATTAACTTTGGTATTACAGATGATAATATTTTTATTCCTCATATAAATAATAGTTTCTCAGGTCAAATTTGGAATGACAAGAATAAAAATAGTAAACTAGATAATAATGAATATGGATTAAAAAATATAACAATTGAACTTTACAATTTATTCAATCAAAAGGTTCAAACTACTTCCACTAATAAAAATGGAGCATATACATTTAAAAATCTTGACCCCGACGACTATATTGTTAAAGTTATTGTACCTAATGGAATTGAACTCATAACACAAAACAACCTAGAGTTTTGGGTAGATCAAAATATTACAAATATTAATTTCGGATTATTTCAAAATCCCAAGAATGGTATTACTATTAATGAAGTCTTAGCTGCCAATGCAAGTATAAATTTAGACCCCGACTATAAAGAGTTTTCAGACTGGATTGAGTTATATAATAATGAAAATCATGAGATTGATATAAGTTATTATACACTAAGTGATGATGCCAAAAATTTAGAGAAATGGTATCTACCTCAAGGTACTAAAATTGCTGCACACTCTTATCTTCTTATTTGGGCAGATGGTGAATATGACAAATTGAAAGCCCTTCATACTAACTTTAAACTTTCTCAAAAAGGAGAAACCCTTTTTCTTTCAAATGAAGAGGGGATTATTATAGATTCCCTAAAATTTTCTAAACAAAAAGGAGATATTTCTTGTGCAAAAGTAGACAATAAAATTGTCTATATGAATCCAACCCCTAATGCTAAAAACTCTGTAGCACATATCAATTCTAAACGTTCTGAAAAACCAAACTTCTCATTGGCTAGTGGTTTTTATAATGGTTCAAAAGCTTTAAAACTTTCTTCACAAAATAGTAAAATAATTTACTACACTACAGATGGATCAATACCTACAAAACAATCAACTATCTATACTCAACCTATTCATATAAACAAAACTATGGTTATTAGAGCAAGAGCCTTAGAAAAGGGTAAGTTTTTAAGTCCAATTCAAAACCGAACCTATTTAATAAATGAAAATATTACTCTACCTATTGTCTCTATTGCTATCAATGAGACATATTTAAATGATGATGATATAGGAATTTACAAAAACTATTATAAAGAGTGGATGAGAGCTGGAAGTATTGAATATATTAAAAATGGTGTCTCAAAATTTAGTGAAAATGTAGGTATACGTATTTTTGGAGGACAAACACGTAAATTTGCTCAAAAATCTCTTGCAATCTTTGCTAAAAAAAAATATGGTGCAAAATCTATTAAATATGCTCTTTTTCAAGATAAACCAAAAATTAAAAAAATAAAAAGTTTTATTTTAAGAAATTCTGGAAATGATTGGGGTTATACCATGATGAAGGATGCATTAGTACATAATATTGTTAAAGGTCAAATGGATATTGACTACCAATCATATCAACCTACCGTAGTTTTTTTAAATGGTAGATACTGGGGAATCCAAAATATTAGAGAAAAAACAAATGAAGACTATATTGAAGCTAATCATAAAGGAGTTAATTCTAAAAAAATAGATTTATTAAGAGATCAATATGAAATACTTGAAGGCTCAAACACAGAATATAAAGCTTTACTAACTTATATTAAAAATCATTCTTTAATAAATAATACATATTATAATTATATTGCCTCAAAAATAGATATAAATGAATATATTAACTATATGATAATACAAATATATGGAGGAAATATTGACTGGCCATATTCAAATATTAAATTTTGGAGGGAACAAAGTATAAATGGAAAATGGAGATGGATACTCTATGATACTGATAGATCATTTGAAAATGCAGATAGAGACTCCTTTAATTTAACATTAAATCCAATTGGTGCAAATGAACCAAATCCACCTTGGTCAACATTTCTTTTTAGAAATTTGATGAAAAATAATATTTTTAAAACACAGTTTTTAAATACATTTAAAATCCATTTAAATAGTACTTTCACTCCTGCACGAATTGATGCTATTATCAATAGAATGAAAGATAAACTAAAACCTGAGATTCAAAGACATTTTAAAAAATGGTTAAGAAGAACACCAACAGATTGGGAAAATGGTGACTATGATAGCATTGCTGAATTACATCAATTTGCTTTAAAACGAAATGACTCTATAAAAAAATTAATCTTTAATTACTTTAATGTTAAGTAATGATAGAAATCATCTCTTATTTTAATGGCAAAATAAGCACTTTTTTTATTTTTTTCATATCAATGGTTAAAAAAGAGTGTAAAGTTGTTTATTTTGGAAGATAGATAGGTTTATAAGGATTTTAGAGGTTTTTTAGATATAGGGTCGGTAAACCGACCTTATAGGTTTTAAATCTTATTGACAACCAACACATTCTTGAGAACGATCCTCAACATCATTGTTTGCCTCAGGAGATTGACTTCTTAGGTAGTAAGTTGACTTCAGTCCAAACTTCCATGCATTCATATAAATCTCATTTAAGTACTTACCACTTGCTTTGTCAAGTGTAATGAAAATGTTAAGTGACTGACCTTGGTCAATCCACTTTTGTCTAATGGCACCAGCTTTAATGAGTATGTTCTGATTCAAATCATAACTTGGTGTGTAGTACTGCCAAGTCTCTGGTGATAAGTTTGGAGCACAAACAGGAATAAGACCTGACAAGTTTTCCTCGAACCATTTACGTTTGTAAACAGGCTCAATTGCTTGTGTTGTCCCTGTCAAAATAGAGATTGACGATGTTGGAGCAACTGCCATTAAGTAACCATTACGCATACCATCTGTCTTTACTTTCTCTTTCAACTTAGCCCAATCGTGAGTGTACCCAAAGAGTCCACCACGTTCAACAAGTTTACAAGCCTCTTCGTTTGCATTGTCAATAGGAAAGACTCCTCTAGACCAATCTGAACCATCAAATGTTGGATAAGTACCTTTTTCTATTGCTAAGTCACTTGACGACTTAATTGCATAGTAAGAGACTGATTCCATCACTTCATCAATTTTAAAGAAGTGTTCATTTGAACCCCACTCAATTTTTGATTCAGCTAACATCTGTGCTTCACCCATTACACCTAAACCAATGGCTCTTGACTTCTCATTTGTCTTTTTAACTTTTGCCAATGGATAAAAATTTAAGTCAATAACATTGTCAAGCATTCTAATGGCTGTTGGTACAACTCTTGCAATATCTTCTGTAGTGTTAATTTTTGAGAGGTTAATCGACGCTAAGTTACAAACAGCTGTATCACCATCGGTTAACTCTTTGTCTACCATCCAAATTTGTCTACCATTCAGACTGTCAAGTGCTGTTACTTTCTTAGCAGGTTTTGTCATCCCATTGTCTACAGTTAACATCTCATCTTCTTCATACGCCTCAACAGAACCATCTGCAAATGTAAATTTAATTTTATAATGGTTAGGTGAAGTATTTTGAAAAATCTCAGTACAGAGGTTTGAACTTCTAATAATCCCTTCATGCTTGTTCGGGTTAGATTTATTTGCTGTATCTTTAAAGGTTAAGAAAGGGTTACCTGTCTCAAAGTATGAACGTAAAATCTCTTTCCAAAGACCTTTTGCAGAGATGACCTCTTTTGTAATCTCATTACCAGACTGCTCAAGCTCTTTGTAACGCTCTTCAAACTCTTTTCCGTAAAGGTCTGTCAACTCTCTTACCTCATATGGGTCAAAAAGTGTCCAATTAGCATCTGCTGCCACTCTCTCCATAAAAAGGTCATTCAACCACAATGCAGGGAAAAGGTCATGTGCACGTCTACGCTCTTCACCAGAGTTTTTCTTTAAGTCAAGAAAGTCACGAACGTCAATGTGCCAAGGCTCAATGTAAACAGCAATAGCACCCTTACGAGTTCCAAGTTGGTCAACAGCAATGGCAACGTCATTGGCAATTTTCAAGAACGGTACAATTCCACCTGCTGCATGTTTGTGTCCATCAATAAATGAACCCATACCACGAACTTGTGACCAGTCCCAACCAATACCACCACCAAACTTAGAAAGCAGTGCCATCTCTTTGTAAACGTCAAAAATACCTTCAATATTGTCAGGACTTGACCCTATGTAGCAAGATGACAACTGATGTCTTGGTGTACGTGCATTTGACAATGTAGGTGTAGCAGCCATAACTTCGAACTTTGACAAGATGTCGTAAAATTTCTTTGCCCATGTTTGACAATCGAACTCATTTTGAGCAAGGAACATAGCAACACCCATAAAGAGTTGTTGAGGAAGTTCCATTGGGACACCTTGCTTGTCTTTTAATAAGTATCGGTCGTAAAGTGTTCTAATACCTAAATAGTTAAACTGTAAATCTCTCTCAGGTACTAAATAGTCATTAAGCTCATCAAGGTCATACTTGTCTTTAAGTCCAAGTAAAATTCGTCCTTCTGCTTCTCCACGTTCAAAATATTGACTCAAATGAAAATATGCTGTACCTTTTTCTCCACCTACGTTACGCCCTACTTTATGATAAAGATCATAGAGAAAAAGTCTAGAGGCAACAAATGTCCAATTTGGCTTGTCAATATCAATCTTGTCAACAGCAGTTTTAATAAGAGTTTGCTGTATATCTGCAGAACTCATCATGTCTTGAAACTGTAAATTAGCATCTACTTCTAATTCACTTTGACTAACACCATCCAATCCTCCTACGGAAGCAGAAGTGTGCTTTTGGATTTTAGTAATATCTAAACTCTCTACTCGACCACTTCTCTTAACAACTCTTATCATACTGCTCCTTTATATTTATATTATTTATTATTAAAAACTATTTATATTAATTAAATCTATTTGAAAACTCTAGCAAAAATCTTATCTACATTTTTAGTGTAGTAATCAAAGTTGAAACACTCTCTTATTTGCTCTTCACTTAATGACTCACCAAGCTCTTCATCTGCAAGTAAATATTGAAGGTAAAGTGACTCTCCAGCTTCGTTAGTTGTTGACTTACCTTGCTGAATCTCTTCCCAAACTTTCATTGCATTTCTCTGAACTATTCTGTACGCATCTTCACGGCTCACACCAGCTAAAGGAAGTTCGAGTAAAACTCTTTGAGAGAATACAAGTCCACCTGTTAAGTTCAAGTTTTTCATCATGTTCTCTGGCATTACAGTTAAGTTTGCAATAACGTTGTTCATTCTATGCATCATGAAGTTAGTTGTAATAAATGCATCTGGTAACCAAAAACGCTCTGTAGAAGAGTGAGAAATATCTCTCTCATGCCATAGTGCTACATTCTCCATTGCAGGTGCAGCGTAAGCTCTAATCATTCTTGCAAGTCCTGTTATGTTCTCTGTCAAAATTGGATTTCTTTTATGAGGCATTGCAGATGAACCTTTTTGACCTTTTGCAAAGAACTCTTCACACTCGTAAACTTCTGTTCTTTGTAAGTGTCTTACTTGTACTGCAAATTTTTCAATTGACGATGCAAGAAGAGCCAAGGTAGTTGCTAGTCTTGCGTATCTATCTCTATGTACCACTTGGTTGGAACAAAGCTCTGGCTTTAATCCTAACTCTTCCATTGCGTACTCTTCAAGTTCTAATGGAGCGTGAGCAAAGTTACCCATTGCACCAGAGATTTGACCAACAGCAATAACATCCATAGTCTCATGAAGGTTTTTAAGGTGTCTCGCCATTTCGTCGTACCAAACTGCAAGAGTAAGACCAAAAGTAATAGGCTCTCCATGAATACCATGTGAACGTCCTACCATAAGAGTCATCTTATGTTCCTCTGCTCTTTTCTTAATAGACTCCATAAGCATCTCAGTATCACTTATAATGATTTCTAATGAAGCTTTCATTTGAAGTGCAACACCAGTGTCAACAGCATCAGAAGATGTCATTCCATAGTGGAACCATCTTGACTCTTCTCCAAGGCTTTCACTTACGCTTGTATTAAAGGCAATAAGGTCATGTCTAGTAATCGCTTCTATCTCTTCAATTCTCTCAACTGAAAAAGTAGCGTTCTCAACAATCTTTCTACAATCTTCATCTGGAATAAGTCCCAATCTGTTCCATGCTTTAACAGCTGCTTTCTCAACTTCTAGCCATGCTGCATATCTTGCTTGTTGTGTCCATTTTTCTGTCATCTCTGGTCGTGCGTATCGTTCTACCATATATTGTTCCTTGGTCATCATCTGTTATATTTTTATGATAGAATTCTACCCAATTAGAGTAAAAAAGAGGTAAAAAATGCCATTCGTAAAACGTCCCTTTCACATAGAAAAACCAATAAAAGCTTTTCTGTATATCATGCACCAATTTAACTTTACACAAGGTGAAGCTCAAAGACTTATTGCCAAAGGACGAATACTTATTGACGGTGAGTCAATCTACCATACAGGTACCATTATTGAAGGTGACATTGAAGTTGTCTACTTTGAACCAAAAAGTCGTGGAGTTAAACCAATCTTTGTTGACAAGAACTTTTTAGTTTTTGACAAGCCCTCTGGAGTTTTGGTACATCCTAACACTATGGCAACAGAGTACTCAATGCTTGACGAAGTGCGTACACATTCTGGACAAAATGCAAATGGTACACACAGAATTGACATGGAGACCTCGGGGCTATTTTTAGCAAGTAGACATAAAGATGCTGAACGTTTTTTAAAAGGTTCTTTTGAAAAGAAGACCATTAAAAAGAGTTATCTAGCATGGGTTACGGGTAAAGTAGAAGAGCCATTTGAAGTTGAAGCTTCTATCTGCATTCGTAATGACTACACAACAAAGAAGCATAAGGTAGAAGTGTGTGAAAATGGGAAATATGCCAAAACAGAGTTTACTCCCCTGCACTACGATGATGCCTTAGATACTACTTTAATAGAGTGTAGACCTTTGACAGGTAGGTTGCATCAAATACGTTTACATTTGTTTCACGTGAAACATCCCATACTTGGAGACCCTCTTTACGGAACATCTTTTGAAGCTTCAGATAAGTACTTAGATATGAATATTAGTGATAAGGAACGTCTTATAGAGACAGGAGCTACACGACTTATGCTTCATGCAAATGCTTTACATTTCCCCTATGGAGCAAATTACTCTATCTTTTCAAAAGTAGATTTTAGAGAGGCAAAAAAAGAGATATGTTCGAAAGAGGAGAGATTGTTTTTTAAATAAAAATTTGTAGAGGGTTACACCCCTACATATCAATCTTCTTTTAAAGCTTTGTAGACACCGACAGCTGATACAACAACTACTACAACTATAAATCCAACCATTACCCAATCAAGTACACCCATTTAAAATCCTTTATATTTTTAATTTTCTTCTAATTCATTGTCACGAAGTTGACCACAAGCAGCAGAGATGTCAAGTCCTTTTGACTCTCTAATGGTACAGTGTAAACCATGATGCGTTAAGTACTCTTGAAATGCTTTCATCTGTTTCTCTTCTGGTCGTTTAAACTCTGTTCCACCATATGGATTAAAGTAAATAAGGTTTACTTTTGACTTAATTCCGTTAAGCAGTGACAAGAGTTTCTTTGCAGCATCAAGTGAGTCGTTAACATCTTTTATGACAAGGTACTCAAACATTACCCTTTTTCTATCGTTTACTGGAAAACCTTTTACAGCGTCAATAATTGACTGAATATTGTAAGCTTTGTTAATTGGCATTAACTGCTCTCTTAACTCATCATCAACAGCATGTAACGAGATTGCTAAGTTTACACCCAACTCTAGTTTACCAAGTTTGACAATTTTAGAACTAAGCCCAGAGGTTGAGATGGTTTGTCTATGAGCAGCAATTGCCATACCATCTGGGTCTGCAAAAACTCTTGAACTTTGTGCCACTGGAACTAAATTGTCAAGTGGTTCACCCATACCCATGTAGACAATATTGAGTCTTCTATTTGCGTCAATGTCATTGTCTTTTTTGATGTAACGAATCTGTTCTACAATTTCACCTGCTGTCAAGTTTGCAATGAAACCACTCTTTGCAGTTAAACAAAAAGAGCAACCAACTTTACACCCAACCTGACAAGAGATACAAACGGTATACTTCTCTTGATGCTTTACCGAACCATCTTCATTAAACTGTTTTTTCTTCATAAGCAGTAAAACTGTCTCAACTGTATTACCATCTTCTAGTTGAAAAAGATACTTGGTACTTCCATCTTTGCTTGACTCTTTCTTAACAAGTTTAAGAGGTTCAATTCTGTACTTCTCTTTCAACTCATCTTTTAATGCTTGAGGTAAATTTTTCATCTCATCAAATGAGTTTACATATTTATGATACAACCAAGAGTAGACCTGTTTAGCTCTAAATGCTGGTTTAATAAGTTGACTTAACTCTTCTCTTGTATAGTCTTGAATGCATGGTTTTGGTTCTGTTCTCATATTGGGTTCTTTCTTTTTTAATATATAAATATTGGTCGGTAAACCGACCCTACTCTTTTACATAGGCTGTCAATTTTGCCATTGCTTCTTTGTGGTTGTCTAAAAAATCTTTGTGTGCATTTTCATTACAATAGTTTGTCACAATAAACAAACCTGCAACAGGAATGTTAAAGAGTTTGGCAACCTTTAACACAGCAAAGAACTCCATGTTCTCTAACTCTATGCCCTTGTCTAAGTAGTGCTTTGACAACGAGCTATCTCTTGTAATGTAATTAGAAGAGTTTACAATTGTTTCACGTGAAACAT